>Ga0315913_1005345_pt1 | contig 15590 bp, 7 predicted proteins | sample MpolsnodulesMG_FD_207736 | JGI IMG/M metagenome (GOLD analysis project Ga0315913, IMG submission 207736) | Medicago polymorpha root nodule microbial communities from Los Angeles, California, United States - small nodules | ecosystem: Host-associated > Plants > Roots > Nodule | place: USA... | reverse complement strand
TGATGATATTTTGCTATGTTTTTGGTGATCACAATGTGTAATGTTTTGTAATTTTCTTTCTTAATTACATATAATTTTGAGGGATATGTAAAAAAACTTGATTATTTTACTATGACAATCTTATAATTAGTATTAAGGTAACAATTTTAGGATAACGCTTGGTGCCCGTAGTTTAGTAAATGCATCAATATTTGATAAGACACTCAAAATCATATTTCTCTATCATTCACTTATACATTTTTTTAATACGTGTAAAATGAACAAAATACTCACTTAATATACAACAGAGAGAGTATTTATTTTAGAATAATTTTTTTCTATAAACATGAAAATATTATTATGAGACCCATGAAAAACATAGACAGAAGCAGAATCGAAAAAGTGAGTTCTAGAAAATGGATTTGGGACCCACCAAAAAGAGAAAGGATGCATGGACAAACACAAGACAAAAGCATTCATGATTCAGTGTTTTCTGGAAACAAATGATCCATCTGGCAGTTCCATTGAAAAAGTTGAAACACAACACTATCACCATTCAACTCAACAATCACATCGTATCAGGTTCTTCTTTATTTCTTCTATCCTCTAACTTCTCTGTTTTTCTTCCTCCTCTTTGCATCCATCATTCATTCAAGTTAATCAATCAATAACATTTTCATCGCTTCCAATTATTCTGGAGTTATATATTATTAGTTTTTTAGATTTTATGGAATTTTTGTTGACCTTTTTGACTATCTTATTACTTTAGAGTGAATCACAAGTTAGTGCGTGAACTTATTATATGTTGATAGCATTTCCATATAACTCTTTCATTAGTGTTGCGTTGCGTCTTATAGAAGATATGTTGATGCCACTTTGATATCAATTTCCTTTCTACTGTGCTGGCTTTTTCATTTGATGCATAAATTCTTAGTAGATTTATGAGATATATCTGTTTTGTTTTAGCCTTTTGATGAAATTCTCATCACTTTCTTGTTATCGTTTGGTTATTGATAGGGAAAGAGTGATGTGTAGTGAATAAAGACATTGATTGAATTTGAAGGCATACATTGGTGATATTCTTGATTGTCTAATCTCCTGAGTGAGAGCCATGGGATGGTATAGGGCTGTTTCCGGCATAGCGAAGCATTCAATTAAGAGAAACCTCTATCGAACTGGATCGTCATGTTATGCGACAAGGACCACAATCGTTCCATCAACAAGTAGAAACTTTCAGACAACAGTTTTCAAATCCAAAGCACAGGCTGCACCTGTACCTCGCCCTGTTCCCCTTTCTAGGCTTACCGACAATTTCTTAGATGGGACAAGCAGTGTCTATTTGGAAGAGCTTCAAAGAGCATGGGAAGCTGATCCAAACAGTGTAGACGAGTCTTGGGACAATTTCTTCAGGAACTTTGTGGGTCAGGGTTCCACCTCCCCAGGAATTTCAGGTCAAACAATTCAGGAGAGTATGCGATTGCTGTTATTGGTTAGAGCATATCAGGTTAATGGTCACATGAAAGCCAAGTTAGATCCTTTAGGTCTCGAAGAACGTAAAATCCCTGATGAGTTAAACCTGGCCCTTTATGGGTTCACTGAGGCTGATCTGGATAGAGAATTCTTTTTAGGGGTGTGGAATATGTCTGGATTTTTGTCAGAGAATCGTCCGGTGCAGACCCTTGGGTCTATTTTGACACGGCTTGAGCAAGCTTATTGTGGAAGCATTGGGTACGAGTACATGCATATACCTGACCGTGACAAATGTAATTGGCTAAGGGAGAAGATTGAAACCCCTGCGGCCACACAATTCAGTCGGGAGCGTCGGGAGGTTATTTTTGATAGGCTTGCTTGGAGTACACTTTTTGAAAACTTCTTGGCCACCAAGTGGACATCAGCAAAGAGGTTTGGGCTTGAAGGGGGAGAGACTCTTATTCCTGGAATGAAAGAAATGTTTGACCGAGCATCTGATCTTGGGGTCGAGAACATAGTAATGGGAATGGCACATAGAGGAAGATTGAATGTTTTGGGTAATGTAGTTCGGAAGCCGATTCGTCAGATATTTTGTGAGTTTAGTGGTGGTGGTCTACCAGTGGATGAAGTCAGGCTCTATACAGGAACTGGTGATGTTAAATATCACTTGGGAACTTCTTATGATCGACCAACCAGGGGCGGGAGGAGAATACATTTGTCTTTGGTGGCAAATCCTAGTCACTTGGAAGCAGTAAACCCACTTGTTGTTGGTAAAACTCGAGCGAAGCAGTATTATTCAAATGATGCGGAAAGAATGAAAAACATGGGTGTTTTGATTCACGGAGATGGTAGTTTTGCCGGACAAGGCGTAGTTTATGAAACTCTTCATCTTAGTGCTCTTCCAAATTATACTACAGGTGGGACTATACACATTGTGTTCAACAATCAAGTTGCGTTTACAACTGATCCCAAGTCAGGAAGATCTTCGCAATATTCCACTGATGTTGCCAAAGCCTTAAACGCTCCCATATTTCATGTCAATGGTGATGATGTGGAAGCAGTTGTCCGCGTATGTGAACTTGCTGCTGAGTGGCGTCAGACTTTCCATTCAGATGTGGTTGTCGACTTAGTATGTTACCGTCGATTTGGCCATAATGAGATTGATGAACCTTCTTTCACACAGCCTAAAATGTATAAGGTTGGCCCTTTTGTTTATTTTTCTCTTATTCTTTAAATATGGATATTTCTTTTTGACAAGTTAATCAGATTTTAAACTTTCTTGGCTATGTATAGGTCATCCGAAACCATCCATCAGCTCTTGAGATTTATCAGAAGAAACTTTTGGAATTAGGGGAGTTAATTAAAGAAGACATTGAGAAGATACACAAGAAGGTCACATCAATTCTAAATGATGAATTTTTGGCCAGCAAAGATTATCTTCCAGACAGAAGAGATTGGCTTTCAGCATATTGGTCTGGTTTTAAGTCACCTGAGCAGCTTTCACGTATCCGTAACACTGGGTATAGTAAATTGATGTTAACTTTGCATTAGTCTTTCTGTTGTTTGTAAAACAGCTGAAATCTATGATCAATCTTGTGCAGGGTGAAGCCGGAGATTTTGAAAAATGTTGGGAAGGCAATCACAGTCTTACCTGAAAACTTTACTCCTCACAAAGCAGTGAAGAGGATTTATGAACAGCGTGCCCAAATGATCGAGACAGGGGAAGATATTGACTGGGGTTTTGCAGAGGAACTTGCTTTCGCCACATTGATAGTTGAAGGTAACCATGTTCGTTTAAGTGGCCAGGACGTTGAAAGAGGAACGTTTAGTCACCGCCATGCTGTAGTTCATGATCAGACAAATGGGAAGAAATATTGCCCCCTTGACCATGTGATAATGAACCAGAACGAAGAGATGTTTACTGTTAGCAATAGGTAATTTTCTTCCACATGTGTATGTAATGGTATTGAGAAAATAAACCAGGTTCACATGGTTATTTTTCTAATTTTTTTAGTCATGCAGCTTAAGCTCCTGAAACTTAGAATTCATATCTGGCTTAAGTGATCGTCAATGTTGCTACTTTTTTTAAGTCTAGCTAAATTTAAATTTTTCGCATGATTTGTAGTGAAATGTAATGTTTGTAGTACCCTGTTCAAGATATATGATCCATTTACATACTAAGTATCATTGCTATGAATTATGATATGTGCCTTTATCTTGATTACTGCTGGATTCCATTTCTCATATAATATATTTTTAAGACTTGATACTTATGTTGAAGTAATGATAGATTTTTTTTTTTGTCTCATAACTAATTAATAATTGATACGCTATGCAGCTCACTTTCTGAGTTTGGTGTTCTTGGATTTGAATTGGGGTACTCAATGGAAAATCCTAATTCATTGGTGATATGGGAGGCACAATTTGGTGATTTTGCGAATGGTGCTCAAGTCATATTTGACAATTTCCTGAGCTGTGGTGAGTCTAAGTGGCTGCGTCAGGCCGGGCTCGTTGTGTTACTTCCACATGGTTATGATGGCCAGGGCCCAGAGCATTCAAGTGGGAGATTGGAACGCTTTCTTCAGGTTCTCTATTTGTGAATCTATGTTCTTATTTCCTTGAAACTTCTCTGAAGCATTTATTCTTTCTGCATGAATCTGATCTGGTTGCCAATTATGGTCTACTTTGTGATCGACATACAGCCTTGAACTAAAACAGTTTTTTTGGGGGTCAGATTTAGGATGGTGGTGTTTTTAGTGCACACAAAATTAATTTAAATAATTGTCTCTTGTTGCTTCCTTTGGAAGGTATTTTGTCTTTCTGCATGTACATCCTTCATCTTTCAATTCTATTCATTAGATAAATTGAACTGTGTGTCTACTGAATTATTTACAGATGGCTGATGACCATCCTTATATTATTCCTGAGATGGATCCTACTCTTCGGAAACAAATTCAGGAATGTAATTGGCAGATTGTGAATGTTACAACTCCAGCAAATTTTTTCCATGTTTTACGGCGACAGGTTCGTAGTTGTTACAATAATTGATAAATGTTAGCTTTGTCACTTGAAGTTATATTATCTAATTTTCTTATTGTTGTTTTTTGTTTTATCGCAGATACATAGAGAATTCCGTAAACCTCTCATCGTAATGTCTCCTAAGAACCTGCTTCGTAGTAAGGCTTGCAGATCAAATTTATCTGAGCTTGATGACGTCCAAGGACACCCTGGTTTTGACAAACAAGGAACCAGATTTAAGCGCCTCATAAAAGACCAAAATAATCACTCAAATGTTGAGGAGGGTATGAGGCGTCTAATACTATGTTCTGGAAAGGTTTGTGACCCCTCATTCAAACTGTCTGTTCATCTAGTGGTTTTCATCTTAACCATATTTCCGAACATTACTCATTGCTTTGACTGTTTTCTAAATACGCTTTTTATGATTGTCAATGTCTTATAGGTTTATTACGAACTTGATGATCAACGAACAAAGGTAGATGCAAAGGATGTTGCAATATGTAGGGTGGAACAACTTTGTCCTTTCCCTTATGACCTTGTCCAACGAGAGCTTAAACGATATCCAAGTATGTCTGTTCAAAATTCTCTTTGGCAATGGATTCTGATTTTTTTATTGCATGTTGAGGTTTGATTATGACATATTGTATGCCTGTTGTCGTTAAGAGTGTGGAAACGAGTTCCTGTTTGTGTCTTCTCTGCTTGACATTTAATTTCAATTTTTACCCTATGATATTGTTGCATCTTTTACCTAGCATTAGCAATTAAGTAAGAAGATCAGCCATATCGACACTGATAGTTTTTTTTTTTGCTATCAAAGCAAGAGTAATAATTTGGAGTTCTAATCTCTGCTTGTTAGTTGGGAGGAATCGAAAGCATCTAGTTTTCTCTTCGATAAAAAGATTTTTTTAGCTCCTACCACTACCAGAAGAAATGTTATTGAAATTACTTTGAATTCTTACGGCAATAGATTTCTAGATATCAAAAAATGTGGACAAAAGCCAAAGTCAGTATTTCTTTAGAGCATTATTGAATCGATGTTCACATTCCTCTAAATTTAGGAAAGCTTTGGACTTTGATGTGTGTGAATGTATGAACTAGTTAGTAGAACATGACTTAATCATCATTAAATTTTGGGTTAATCATTATAAATATTGAATTGCAGGATATTAATCATTTTAAGTCTTCTGTGCTAAACATTTTACCATTTTTGTGCTATAGATGCAGAAGTTGTTTGGTGTCAAGAAGAGCCAATGAACATGGGTGGATACACATACGTTTTACCGCGGCTTATAACTTCCATGAAGTCTTTAGGTAGGGGAGGTTATGAGGATGTTAAATATGTCGGTCGCGCTCCCTCTGCAGCCACAGCTACTGGTTTCCTCAAGGTTCACCACAAGGAGCAGACTGAGCTAGTTGAGAAAGCCCTTCAAAGTGAACCAATTAATTTCCCTTACTAAGTCTCTGCATGTACATTATTTCCTCTGAGAAGTAACTTGATTTGTCCATCCATTGAGCAATAATTGGAGGGTAGCTAATAATTCTAATTTTTTGTACTATATAATTTTTAGGGAATCTCCAATAAATCGTTTGTCCTTTATTATCATTTTCATTATTCTAAATTCTAACATGTCATTTCTAAAAAGGTTTTTGATACCAAACAAGCCCTAATATATTAAACAGAGATTATTAATTGTGAAGTGTAATTAATAACAAACTAAATGTATGCTGCAAAGGAGATTGGTTTATAAATCTTGGACCTATTTTTTTTTTTGTCTAATAATAAACACTAAACAGATACTAGCCATCATGAAAACCTCAAAAAAAGATATAATACTTCCCTCACCCTCGTAGTATGAAGGAGGTGTTGGTTGGTGCAATGTTTGAATCGACCTTATCATATGTCGGACCTACATGGTCTGCTCCCTTGTTATAGGAAGCCGCCATAGTTATGAATTTTTGTCCTGATTTACTATAGCCTATAGGTTGGACTCGTTGATATAAAAATCCGCATGCCCCTTGACACCGACCCATTGAAATGAAATTTGCATATCCACAGACAAAGGGCCTACTCATTAATAATGTAAAGATACTTGTTATTTGTTAATTACCCTCACCTCTGCACACGAAGCTCTCATCCACTTACTATTAAAGATTTATTATCATCTCCATTGGTATAAGCTTATTTCAAAAATATATATATATATATATATATATTATGATACGTGGGATCGATCCATTTTTAATATGTGGTATTGATATGAATTTTATTCAATAAAAAAGTGGGTGTTACTGTTAGAGAGAATGTTCATCACTCTCCTCTAAAAATAATTACTTATCTTGTTCATTTTCTTTTTTGAAGAGAAATATTGTCATGTTCTTTTTTAGGTATCAAATTAATGTTATTTATACACCTTAAGAAAATTAATAATTTTGGTACTATTGATAAATTAATTCGTCTTTTCTTTTCTTTCGTTTTTTTTTTGTTTCTATAATATCATTAATTATTTATTGAGAAATTAATATTTAATATATTAAAATTGAAAACGATTAACTAATATAAACAATTTAATTTGCTTTACAAAAACAACAAGACAATTAAGAAAGAAAAAGAAACTGAGAGAGTAACTTGAAAAATATAGTCTGTAATGCATACTATGATAAGGTTTGACGGAAAAGATGGCGTGGCTGTCACTTGCGTTATTTTTATGGCATTGACCATCGTGTTCATGCAATCAGCTAATAACTCATCCATCAACTTTTTAATTTAAAAAAGTGATTATCTCACTTAATAAAATAATCGATACTACTGTGTTAGACTTAGACAGTCTAACTTAGACTTGCAAGTTGTTTTCAGACTTGCAACTTTGCAAGTGGCTTTGCTAAGCTTTTATACTACTCGTTACTTTAACGAAATTACGTGACACCCAAGTATTCTTTAAAGGTAAATACCCAATTAATCAAAGAAGAAATATAATCTTTTAACTGTAACTTATCTGTTGTAAAAAACAAAATGTAATTACTCGAATAAACTATTAATTTAGTCATACACCGTCACATTCTCTCCAATTTATTCTCTCCAATTTAATTCGTGGATTATAGAATATGGATAATTATGTGTTGACACCTTTCTTTTTCTTTTTCTATACCACCTCACGTGACATCTTATATTTTTTATTTTCTTCTCTTTTATCGTTCTTTTTCCCTCTCTTCTATCAAACATGTCACATAAGAGTATAAAATGAAGGATTTACTACATTGGGTGGTCAATGTATCACTACCTTATATATATTAAGTAATTAACCCATCAAGTTAGTCCCTCAATTTCCTTAAAAACAAGAGAGAATGATGATTTTGGTTGAAAGCTAAAAAGCTTACTAGTGCTTTCAGTTATACTGACGGGTGGCGGCACCTTTTATTTTGTATGAGTGTTATAGAGTAGCTTTCTTCTCTTTTTTTGCTTAGTGTTTTTGTTTTTGTTTTGGTATGAGACCTTACCCTTGTAACTTGTTGAGTGATTATCTTTTGCACACCTTATGCGAGATGAATCACTCTTGGTGTTATTAATCCAATTTGATTTCTTTAAAAAAAAAAGAGAGAATGATGACTCATGGACTATTTTGATGGATTTATAATACTAGTTTAAGTACTATTTAGTATTTTTAGTTAGTTTAGAAACTAAATTTGATAAAAAGTTATAGTTCGAGGATTAAATTGATTGGTTTATTTATTTTTACTCACTATCGGTTTTTATGGTTTTTTTTACATTATTCCTTGATGAATAGAAAGATAATTTACCCCTATCAAATTCTTTCACTTTTATTCTTATAATTAGTTACCGTTCACATAAGTATGTATATGATCGATATCAAACCGTGAAAAAAAAAACATAAAATTACCGTATCAAATTATTTTCTCTTTGAATCGAAACAAAGTTAGAGATAGATCAATTAAATAGTAAAATAAATAAATAGGTTGGTTTGAACCAAAAAAAAAACCTTTTTTTACGTCAAATGTTATAATAATTATTTTATTGAGGATGAGAAAATCGAACTTTTTAACCTCTTTATTACGTCATTCTTTAACTCGTTTATCAAGCCACCAAATCTGCCTTATATTCCCTTAACCAAGAAGACTACTAAGTTTCTATCTATTTTGCTTGGTCATATAAAGTCTAGAAGAGAATTAGTTTTTCAAATCATATACCAGCTTCTCATGAACATACACTTGAATTGAATTGAATCTTACAGCACCGGCTGCTATCTAGAAGCCCTTTTACCATAAACAATTATTTGATTGAATTTGGAACTTAACTATTTTCAAACTCATTGTGATTGTACAACAATTTTAAATATGATAAAATCGTTAGTATCTTGAATTAATTAATAAGTTAACTAAATAATAAATATATGCGTGGATCACCAATTACCCTAGCTAACAGTCATGCTTACAATTAATACATGCATGTGTGGCTCCTTTCACACCAAACAGCATCTAGTCTAGTCAAAGGAAAAGCAAGTTCAACGAATACACCAAATTATGGATCATATATATCTAATAGTCTTATATAGTGCCTCCAATTCTTCGTATTTGCTTGCGTCATACCAAATCAAAGTCACAAACACAACTCACAAGTTAAGTGTGTAACAATTTGTTCACACATTACACGCTCATACCTACATTGTCAACAATTACAAGTGTCTCAAATTCTTAACTCCTAACAAACTTAAAACCGTCTTTTAGTATAAATATGACACACCCTTAATTTCAAGTCTCATAGAGTTCCAATATTGCACACCTTTCCTTTCTTTTCATACCCTCCAAATATAAATTCCAAATATAAACTTGTTGAATATTTTTAATAGTGATGAAGAGAGAAAGAGAAGTTGATAATAACATAGCCATGGCTAAATACTTGATGTTACTTTCTGGTGGAGGTGATCAAATATTTGATCAAGTGAATTACTCTTCAAATTTCAACAACCGTGTGTTTGAGTGCAAGACATGTAAAAGACAATTTTCATCGTTTCAAGCGTTGGGAGGACACCGTGCAAGTCACAAGAAACCGAGGTTGATGGAGATGACTAGTGATGATCATCATGGTTCAATACTTACACCAACGACGAAGACTAAAACACATGCATGTTCCATTTGTGGATTAGAATTTGGAATAGGACAAGCTTTGGGTGGTCACATGAGGCGACACAGAAGAACAGAATCATCAAAACTCAAAGCTAATAATTCAAATGGAAACATGCATAATTTTATGACTACTACAACTACTAGTAGTAGCAATAGTGGTTGCAGTACTATTGATAATAGTACTAATACTGATTCAGCAAAGAGGAACAGCAACAGATTTTTGTTTCTGGATTTGAATTTGACACCTTTAGAGAATGATTTGAAGTTTTTAAAGGTTGGACAACCAACTCCTAATTTGGTAGATTGTTTCAATTCAGTTCATTAATTTTATAGTAATAAACTTTTGGAAGGTCTAGTTATATACTGTACCATACATATATAGGTGGATGAGTACTTTTTCCTCCCATTTTGTATTTTAATTTATTGTATGTAAATAAATTTTTCTGTTATTGAATATACATAATAAATTCATGTTATTATTAGTATTAGTAAAAACATGTAAAATTGTCTGATTATTTATATATCAATTTTTTCCTTGGTTCAATTGTAAAGACATGTTCATGTTAAAGATTCATGAAAACCTTAAACCCATCCAATAAATTTGAAATGAGAAATTGGTGTCTAATCAGGGATTGTTTTTGCTTATTAGTTATGGTATTACCTCATTGCTTAATCCTCTATACGTATGTAAAAGCTGTTATTATTTTGTCATATATTTTGATATATAAATCAGACAATGTTGTGTTTGTAGTTTGGAATTGGATAAACAACTTATTTTACAACCTATAGTATAAGGTAGTCTGGAGAGTTTATGCAAACAAACCGAAAAAACACAGTTTACGAATATGTCATAAGTTATTTTCATAAATTCTCCCAAACAAAGTTTGGCAAAATCACCTAGGGTCAAATATATTGAAACATTAACATGTATTGAACTTCATATTCATGTAATCATCTAAGCTTAGATAGTTGGTTTATTTCTTTTAACTCTGCCACTACTCACTTAACAGAGAACAGATCCTTGTATTAGAATCTCAATTTTTAATTAATACTGTTATAGTAAAGTTTAAAAATATATTTGTTGGAGTAAAATGTTGATCATTGATTTTCCATTTCCTGTTTTCCCCTAGTTAGTTAGTCAACCAATCTAGAAGGGAGTTACTTTCCAAGTAAAAATGCCGTGCAGTTGAATTAAGTGATGAAAACACTATCTAAAAGCCATTTCACTGTGATTAAATTGTTTCATTAGCACAATCTTATTTCAAAGTTTGTGATCAAGGATCTTGACAATTTTAAATATTGGTACCTAGTTAGTTAGAGTAAGCGGAGTAATTTAAGCATGAACTTAACCACCAGTTAATTAGGATTAAATATAATCCCCACAAGTGTTAATGACAACAAAAAAAAAATTAGTCTAGGTAATAGAGGTTGTCCACAGAGTTAGAATTTGAGTAGATAAGTACCCTACATGAGATTGTGACAATTTAGATAATAGTACAAGTTAAATATCAGCTTATTGGTGGTGGCTGTACGACGTTATATATCTAAAACTAGAAAAATCTGTTCTTTAATCTTAAACGTGGAAGAGTGATTATATGCAATGGAGTGTGAGAATATGATATTAATAGTATATACTTCACTGTCATCGTCATTATCGTCACATCGTTGGCCACCTAGTAATCGTCTAAGCTTCCTTCTCAATAGCAATTTCCTTCATTTTGTTTAGTCTGGTCACATTAGACTTTACATCGACACCACAATTTTAGTCATGCAATTAAGTGATTTATTGACTTTCCTGACAATGTAAAATTAAACTCATTAAAATTTGTCATTTTTTATTTTTACACAAGGCGTATATAGAATAGAGATAAAACTTGAAATGAGTTTGTAAAAAAGGACAATTATCATCTTACAAGTCGGTGTTATAAGGATGAATTAACGATTAATTCAAGTATAAAAATCTAATATAATATTAGAGTTGATTCATTCATGGATGCCCACCATTTATATCACACACTAAACCCAATGGTAATGGGGGTTAGGAGTGTATTTGATAAAGTCAAGTCTCACTTAAAATACATACATATAAAACCTAAAATGAGTTCACATAAAACAACACTCTTCACCTTATAAGTTGATTTTTATAAAAATGAGTTAGACCAGTATAAAGAAAAAACTTAATATTTACCCATTAAAAGTTGTTGGTGGATGAGTTGCATTAGTTTGTTACTTGGATGGTGATGATGATTGGTGATGGATTGAACTTGATTGTTTTTATCTTTATTGTAATAATCCCTAATACATACAAAGTAATATTATTTTCCTGAAATAACTTTGTGATATCAATGTGATGCATAACAAGATTATATGTCTACTAAATTCATGAATGTTGTTGTATTTACGAGAATTTGTTGATATAATATATTATATAATATCCTAGAATGGACTAAAGTTATGTGATTAATTATTTGATTTTTTTTAAGCACATGATCTTTTACCAAAATTTACAATTTTTTAAGAAGCAAATTTCTACTTGGTTTTGTTCTAGAGGCATTGTTTATTGGCACAACATTGATCATTAGATGTATATTTTGACAAACAAGCGTTAAAAAAAGTTAAATATTTTGAATGGTACTGCTCTCCAAGGGGTGACCGTTATGTGTACGTCACTGAAACGAGTTTTTGAGGTAAAAATACTAAATATATAAATAAACGGTTTCTAGAAATAGTAGTGTCAGACCAACTAGTAATATTGATTGAGTAGTTTGGTTTGGTCTAAAAACTGCAACTTGATTCTTCCTCAGTCAAAACTAGAAGAGAGTAACCCCCTCACATGTTTCTCACACACACAAACCACTTGACCAGTTTTTATGATTGGGTAGGGTCTCCCAAATTGAATATGACCAGCTTTGGCTGATTGCCTTTGCAAATTAAAATCGGGACTTGTTAATTTATTCTTTTATGCTTACCTGTATATAGCTTTTTCAGGCATTAGGCTCATCCACGTTCCGTATTATACTATTACTATGCTAAGGAAAAGTCACGTATCTTGCGTGACAAATTTCTATCCAATATTTGAGGAATTTTTTAATAAGGGTTTGTTACAATGTTAAAGTTACTAAAAATAGTAAATTTTTATTGAAAATAAAAAATTATTTATTAAAAAGTTATGTATTTAATATAAAATATATAAGTTCCAATGCAAAGTTACTATTTAAAACTTCTTAACATGTGCAAATTTGCATATGATAGAAAAACCCTTTTAATAAATATAATGTTTATCGTCCTTCAGAAACTTCCTAGTAAACCTTAACGATAATATTTTTATAAGGGCTTTAATGATAATTTTATTTGGTAAGTAAATATTATGTTTATCATTCTTGTTTTAAAAATGTATGCCCTCTAAGCTAAACAGGATGAACAACATATAGGGTGACATTATTATTATATACAAAGCAAATATCCAATTTGATCTCTGAAGCTGTAGGGCTGTATCTAGTCTTTCATAATATTAATATTTCAAAATGATCCCTAGCATTGCAATTGCATTATCGACACTATTCACTTTGTTTTGGTCTGTTTGCTAAAAAAAAAATGTGTCTTAGTCTGTTATCAAGAAGGACGTTTTGATTGGGTAATATTTAGCCTCTATTCAAGTGTAAATATTGGTTTATATATATAAAAAGCAAGTTAACCTCTTAAAAAAAAATTGCATTATCGACACTAGTAATGTAATTCTACACAGATTATATAAACTATATATATTAATCTAGACAATAAAAATATCTACAGCAGAAATGGTACTATTTACTCGTTAACATTTAAAACCGCATCTATTTTCAACTGGTCTCTTCCTAAGTAATTAATCAGTTTTCCATCACCATGATATGAATATGAACGTGGTTTGAGGTGTATGTATGTACGTCATGCATGAGCAAATCTAAACACACTCGATATTTCCTAGAAGGCTAGCAATTGTTTTCTTGGTGAGTGACACAAGACAAATATATAGTATAATAGTACACCAAATAGATTGATATTCCTAACATTAAGCTGAATTTCCTGCAAAATACAGTGGAAGTTATATCTGTTTTTTATTTTCTTGTAATCCTCATTTGCTTTGACATAACTATTATCTATATTTTTTTTGTTAAAATAATATGGTACAGTTGATTTGCCATGACTTATAACTAATTTATAACTATCTTAGGAGTAAATCTGAACTCATAGCAAGCAACCAAATAGGGGAAATCTAATTTGATAGACAAAAGGAACATATTCTGTCATTCCTAGCTGTTACTCACACACACTTCACTCCAACAACAGTAATAATGACCAAAGAGATGTAAAACCATTAATCATCCATTCTAAGGGTGAGAACTAAGAACCATACTGTGAGAATGGTTTACTGAAAAATTTCCAACAGATAGTATATGTTGAATTGGGTTAAACAAATGAGTTAAATTTCAACAGTAATAATGGCCACAAAAGGAATGTGGCTGCCTAATGTAATATAACAAGAAGAAAATATAAAGTTTATGTTGAATTGGATTGAACAAATGTGTTAAATTTCAAAAGCACTAATCACTAGTCGCTTTAGGAAGTATGAAATAAGTTGTGGTGTGCTTCTAAGCAGTGAAGTAGGGCGAATGAAGAGGGACGCTTGTTTGGATAAATAACATATGCTAGTAAGCGCTTGTGAATAAGTTATTTCTATAACACAAGACAAAATAAAGTCAATATGTTTTTTATAATCTGTAAGTTGTTTTCATAAACTATATTGTAAGGAGTTTATGGAAATAAGCTGATATGTTCATAAGTTGTTTTTATAATGTCAGAAAATAAGCTGAAATAAGTTAATCCAAACAGCCCCTAGTCTAGGTTGATGGTAATAGCATTTTAGTAACAAGGGTCTGTGAGTTATAATAACAAAATAAGAAATATGTTATGCTATGCAATTAGTTATACAAGTTTGGCAGAAGCAAGTAAATCAGTCAAAATTGTGAATTTACATATTGGAATGAATGAAGAAATGAATGAAAACATAGAATACAAGATTGGAGTGAGTTATGAAGATTGAGGAGGAGTAACCCTATCATCATTTTCAAGATCAGGGAATTTTTGCTTGAATGAATCTTGACGCTGTAACCACATCATGTGTCCCTTTAATTCAATGCAAATCAAATAGCATCAATCAATCAATCAACAGATTCATTCAGGAAAAGAGAAGAAAATAGGTCATAGTACCTGGAGAGCAGCAGCCCAGGTGATAAGGAAAGATGCAAACCAGAATTTCTTATCCTTCATCACTTTCTTCAATTCCATTTTCAAACTTCTCTTGGCTTCTCTCTCTGTGTGTCATTCGTCGCTGCGTCACGCGCTCCTAAAATCACATCAAACTTCTTGGCCTTTTCTGCAAAGCCCAATATTGCTCTCTCGCAATGAAAATCAATTGTATATCTCATACCCCTCAAATTATAACTCTACCTCCACTAATTATTTGAACTTCTTAAATTATCCTTAATTCTAATAAATAAAATATATTTTTCAATTTTTCTGTGTGTTACGGAAAAGTTTGTCGGGACATGCCAAGAAAAGTTGACTCCCGTTGCAAGGTTGTGGGTCCAGTGATGTAGTATATTTACGTATATCAAAGGTAAATATTTATATAACGTCTCCTCAGGGACTAGTGCGATATCATGGACTATTCGACATCAATTATCATTCTAAGTTGAATGAGTGATTTATTTGTTTGTTTAAAATCTAGGTATCTATGTTATAAGATTAAAACTTGAGATTAATAGGGCGTAAAACTTGTTAGGATTAGAGTTCCTTAATCAAGCATCACACGTAACCTAAAGATCATGCATGGATTCTAGCTTTCCTTACCACGTATCCCTCGTCAATATCATTCGTGTCCAAATAATATTGTGACTTCAATTGTATCGTTTAATCGTCGATGTCTCGCACTATTAAACGATCCA
>Ga0315913_1005344_pt1 | contig 15590 bp, 18 predicted proteins | sample MpolsnodulesMG_FD_207736 | JGI IMG/M metagenome (GOLD analysis project Ga0315913, IMG submission 207736) | Medicago polymorpha root nodule microbial communities from Los Angeles, California, United States - small nodules | ecosystem: Host-associated > Plants > Roots > Nodule | place: USA... | reverse complement strand
TCTAATCTTAGGTTGTATAATTCTGAAATTGAATTTAGCATGTAGTTTTGTTGTTGTTCATGTTGTTTTGAGAATTAGGGTTTAAAACCGATTTTAATGATAGAACCCGTAGAATTGGTTGTTAAGAGTGTAGAAAGTCCGTAGAATTCATAGATAAATGATGTTCAGGTTGTAGAATGATCATAGGTTGAGTTTCTAACAAATTTGGGATTGAGGTTGATGAAAATTGGGTTTTTGGGGTTAAAAATCGCACTTCCCGACAGAGAGCAATGTTTGCTCGCCACGACAAGTAAGCCAACTCGCCACGGCGAGTAAACTGGTAGTTCTGTACCTTTTCATGTTTTTGTGTCGTTTCATACATTTCTGTTTTGAATTAGCCTTTAGTGCATACTTGAAAACCTTAGGTGATATTATCAGTTACTCAGATGGTTTGTTTGTCAAGAATGACATGATTTATGAATTGATACATGAATGTATATATGTTGATGATTGTTATATGAATAACTTGTTGATGAATTACTATATGAATGCATATGTTGAATTAACATGATGATTATATGATGTTGCAATTAAATGACGAATATCTATGAGATTATAATATTGAAGTTGTACGTTGTTGTTGATGTTGCACGTTGTTGTTGATGTTGTCAAGTCGTTGAAGTTGTACGTTGTTGTTGTTGTTGATGTTGTCGTCAAGTCGTTGATGTTGTACGTTGTTGTTGATTAAGTTGTTGAGTCCATGCATACTCATATAAAGTTGGGGGCTTATGCCCTGTGAATGTTAATCATTGAAACACGTTGATTTAGGAGTTATACTTCAGCGTTGATTTTAGGAGTTTATACTCCAGCGTTGATTTTAGGAGTTATTTGCTCCAGCTTTAGGAGTTTATTGCTCCAGCGTTGATTGGTACCACATGCATACTGCATAGTCAAGTTGTTGTTGTGTCGTTGCATTGTCGTTAATGTCGAGTTGTCGTCGTCGTTGTTGAGTTGTTGTTGTTGTTTTAAATGCTAAATGGAAATAAATGAAGCATATGTGAAACACTATTGATGATAAGTATATGTGAACTATTATTGTTGATAATTACTGTTGTTTAGGTTGTTAAATTCCGTTGATGAATTATATGCTTATTATTATTGAATGTGAAATCTCACCCCTTCTGTTTGAATGTTGCCCCTACGTTGGTAACGTGCAGATAACCAGGATTAGCTGTTGATGTGAGTTGACTCTCTCGTGTGTCGTCTTAGGTTCGCTCTGATACGTAACGGGATGGGGTTTATTTGCTTGTTTTCCACTGTTACGTATTGTTTAAGAACCATGTTGTTGAACCTTTTTGAATTAAGATTTTTAATTAAGTTGTTTACGTTGAGGCCGTAGTGCCAAAGTTGTTGAACTATGAATCTATTTTTCCGCTGCGATGTTATTGAAATTGTTGACAGGGTTGTTTTTAATAAATAGCGACTTTTCTCTATTTATACTTGTTTTGTAGTGTGACATTCCGTTTTACGTTGAATACTCTGATTATTTGTATTATTTACATTGTTGGGAAAACGGGGTGTTACACTCAGCCTCAATGTTTTCGACTGTACCATCATCTCTCCAAATTGCGATTCTTTGATACATGGATGAGGGAACAACACCTATCCTATGAATCCACTCCCTTCCTAACAACAAATTGAAGTTAGCTTTCGATGGGACTACCATGAACAAAGTTGGTCTAACCACTGTTCCCACCGTTAGACTCACTTGGAAAGCACCACGGGAATGACCAACCTTTCCTTCATAATTCGACAGAATTACATTATGAGGCTTCAAATCTTTGTTAGTCTTGCCAATCCACTTGAGTAAGGATTCAGGCATCAAATTAACAGCAGCACCACCGTCAACTAACACTTTATTGATAGCAATCTCACCCACTTTGGCTTGGATGAGCAAAGGTTTAAGATGATTTTTCAGCAAATCATCAGGCTGGTTGAATATGGCTTTTCGATTATTTTCAAAGCCATCATTTGTTACGAAATAGCACATGGGTTTGTATTCTCCCATGTCTTTGGGATCGAACTCTTCCTCTGAATCATCGACTTCAGACACCATATCATATTCAGTGGGTAAAATAGAGACCACGTTGCATATGACATCGAAGTCTGGTTCTGAATCCATAAATTTAGAACCCAATTCATCATCTTCATTAGGATCCTTTTTGACTAGGGGAAAAGACAACCTTTCTTTCGTTGGTCTTCTTCTTGATTCGACCATTCTTTGATTACCCTCTGGGTCAACAGTCTTGTCTTCAAGGCTTGCAACAATGCCTTTTTTAGATCTCTGGTACCTTCTCCATTAAGTCCTTGTCATGGGATTCCTTCCCTTGTAGTTGTTGATGTACGCATATTTCTTCGACTCGAAAGCGGTGTCATTTTTGTTGTTATCAACATTACTGGTGCTTCTTTTCACCACATTGTTCTTTCCATGCTGCACATTCTTGTGGGCAGACTGAACCCATTTCTAGTTAGGCGCGTAAGGAACAAAAGCTTTTCCTTGACCACCTTTGTTGACATAATTAGTGGTCGAAGAGTTATTGATAAAAGGGATATAACTCTTTGTAAAGGAAAACTTGGGTCTATGATCACCATACCATTTGTTCCTTTACTTAGGTTTTGGGATAGAACTTTCAAGGCCTTTAGTTGCCTCTTTGTCAAATACAACACTACATCTGGGGCCGAGCATTACCTCAGAATTCTTCAGCTTGCATCGATTGAGGAAATCAATCAATACTTCTTCAGCTGTAGGATAAGCTGTCTTTAACTTCTCGTCGAATTGAGGCTCTGGAACAGTCTCCTCGACGTGTTTTGCATCTTCAGTGATGTCTACCATTCGACATTCTGCAACATCAGCTTATGTTCCCACTTCCACTTCGACAGATAGGTCTTCGACAACATCAATGACCGCTTCGACCATATTGCAACCAACAATGTCAGTGTACATCATCCTCACATCCTTCAAAGGATCAGAGTCTACTTGCATTTGAGGCTTTGGGTTGTTTCCAAACTTCAATCTGCCTTCATTGAGACCCTTATGAACCAAATCCCTATAAAGGGAACATCGTGAGGTCTTATGTCCCAAAAATTTATGGTATTTACAAAAACCTCTTTTTTGACGTTGTTCTAGTGGTGGGATTTTCAAATCCTTGGGTACTACCACTTCGCCATCAACAACTAAGATATCATAGATCTCGTCGCATTTGGTTACATTGAAGGTATATGTTTTTGGAACAAATCTTTCATTGCTTGGTTCGACAGGATTGTTCCCATCAGAGGGTCTTAATGATTTACACGTATAAGGGGGCCCTGGTTTTAATTCAGCAATGTCAACCTCCTTTGTTTCGACATCACCAAAATCTTTGTCGAGGTCTTGATTGCCTTTGTCCGATCCGATATAAGAAATCTTTTCTCTTTTATAATGTGTCTGAGTTCTGGCTTTTTCAGCCTTTAATCTTTCGACATGTCAAACTCTATCGGCCAACTGGGCCATATCTCTCAAGTGTTGAGTGTCTAGTTTCTTCCTGATGGAATAATCTAGGCCACCAGCAGCCATTTCGACTAACTCATGTTCAGGCACTTGAGTGAAACATCTTGCCTTTAATAATCTGAATCTATTGAGATAATCATCAATGGATTCAATGGAATTCCTCTTGACACTCGCCAATTCTTTTAAACTTATCTTAGATTGGCCCATGTAGAATTGTTCATGGAATAACCTTTTTAATTCAGTCCAACTTTGGATAGAATAAGGTGCAAGAGTAGTGAACCATGTAAAGGCATTCTTTGTTAGAGAACTTGGAAAATATTTCAACCTCAAATTCTTATCATTTCCTAGATCTCCTGCCTCTGTCAAATACCTTGCGACATGTTCGACAGTGGACTCACTTGTATCTCCTGCAAACTTGGTGAACTTAGGAATTTTATAACCCCTCGAAAGTTCGGATTGTAATACCAATTCCGACAAAGGAGAAACAAAGTTTGAATAGATGTTTCAACATCTGGTTCAACATCCGGGACTCTATTTCAAGGAACATCATTTATCACAACATTGATGGATTCCATAACAGCCTTGGTTTTAGAGTTAAACAATCCATATGCTCTGCTGTTAGTAAAGTATCCAAGGAAGATCCCCTCATCACTCTTGGGATCCATTTTCCTTTTGTGTTCTTTATCTGCTAGAATGTAGCATTTGCTTCCAAAAACATGAAAGTATTTGACAGTAGGTTTCCTTCATTTCCATGTCTCATACATGGTAGTTGTGGTGTCAGCCCTTAGAGTAACTTTATTGTGAACATAACATGTTGTATTCATAGCTTCAACCCAAAAGTGATAGGGCAGATGTTTTGCATGAAGCATAACTCTGGCTGATTCTTGAAGAGTTATGTTCTTCCTTTGCACAACACCATTTTGTTGAGGTGTTATAGGAGATGAAAATTCATGTTTGATTCTTTCAGTGGAGCAGAATTCACTGAAATTAGAATTTTCAAATTTTGTCCCATGATCACTTCTGATCCTCATAATGGCACTATCCTTTTCCCTTTGAAGTTGTGTGCATAAGTCTTTAAACACATCAAAGGTATCTGATTTTACCTTAATGAAATTAATCCAAGTAAACCTGGAGAAATCATCAACAACAACAAAAGCATACCTCTTTGCTCCAATACTTTCAACTTGCATTGGCCCCATCAAGTCCATGTGTTGGAGTTCAAGAACTTTGGAAGTCACCTGATGTTCCAACCTTGGATGCGACGTTCAAGTTTGTTTACCAATATGACATTCTCCACATATGTTGTCCTCAACAATATTAAGTTTGGGCAGTCCTCTGATTGCTTCTACAAAAATGGCTTTCTTCAGACCTTTGAGGTTTCAGTGACCAAGTTTCTGGTGCCAAAATTTAACTTCTTCTTCTTTACTCACTAGACATGTGAACATGTGAGCTTCTTCTAGAGGGACCCACACGTAACAATTATCTTTAGATCTAGCACCTTTCATCACCACTTCACCTTTTCTATTAGTTACCAGACATTCAGACTTGCTAAAGTTCACATCCTTTCACCAACAACACATTATCAAAATCCGATAATCCATCATTAATCAATTTACCAATACCCATGATTTCTCCTTTTGCTCCATCTCCAAATGTCACATGGTTGCTTTTGTAAGATCTCATATCTTCAAGAAGCTTATTTACTCGAGTCATATGCCTGGAGCATCCACTGTCAAAGTACCAGTCTTCTCTAGATGAAGCTCTCAGTGATGTGTGACTTCTTAGCTAGATGTTGACTTCTTTCAGCATGCAATTCACTAATAGTTTTCTCCTGCTTCTCCAGCAAATTGCATATTTCTATGCTTCTGGTATATAGATCTTTGTAAGATGCAGCCAGCTCTTCATAAGCTAATTCTTCATCACAAGATTCAGAATCAGATATGCATCTACCAGTTAAAGCCTTAACAAGCTTAGCATATTCATTTTCAACTTCTCCTTCTGAATCATCTTCATCTGACCAAGAAACAATCAAGCTTTTCTTTTGTCTCTTGAGAAATGTGGCACACTATGATTTGATGTGGTCATATCCTTCACATTCATGACACTGGACCCCCTTGGATTGATTATTCTTTTCATCAGTTCTTGAGTTATTAAAACTGTTTTGTTGCTTACTGATATCGAAGGTCATGTTCTGACCATTTGACCTAGGTCTCCTGTTAATCTATTTCAGAATTTTCTTAAACTGTCTTCCAAGTAACACCAGATGTCCTGACAGATTTTCATCAACCTCAATCTCTTCTTGCAATTCTTCATTATCAACATTTGAGGCAAAGGCAATGCTTTTTCTTTTCTTTTCAGTTCTGTTATTCACAAAGTTTTGAAGTGATCCTATCAGCTCATCAACCTTCATGTTGGATATGTCTTGAGCTTCTTCAATAGCAGTCACCTTCATATCAAATCTCTTAGGAAGAGATCTGAGAATCTTTCTAACAAGCTTTTCATCAGACATCTTTTCTCCCAGAGATTCAAAAGAATTAGCCATGTCAAGGATATTCATGTGTAAATCCTGTATATTCTCATCCTCCTTCATTTTTAAATTTTCAAATTGAGTAGTCAGAAGTTGAAGTCTTGAACTTTTTACTTTGGATGTACCTTCATGTGTAGTTTTGAGAATCTCCCAAGCATCCTTAGCAACAGTGCATTGTTTGATCATTTTGAACATGTTCTTGTCAACCCCATTGAACAATGCATTCAATGCATTGGAGTTTCCAAGATTTAACTCATCTTCAACAGTGGACCACTCTTCTTCAGGTTTCAGAACAGCTGTCATGTTCCCATATGCGTCAAGAGCCACAGGATGTTCCCAACCCTTCAGAACTGCCTTCCATGTCTTTCTATCTATGGATTTGAGGAAAGCTCATAGTTGGAGCCATCCAACAAAGTTGGTATGTTCACAAATCCTCCTTCCTTGTCCATAATGCCATAAAATATCTTCCCTGAAGCTCACCCTAAAACAGGCAGGGTGCCTGCTCTGATGCCAATTGTAATTTTGGCGCGTTAGCTTTTCAGATGTTCTATGTGATGTTCAAACACCAGACACAAAATACAAATGTTGAATGTAATGTTTAGAACATTGTGCTAACAATAACAAACAAAAGATGCATAATGTAAAAGACAAGAAAGTAAAAGGCACAAGAGAAATCACTTCGGTGACAGACACACCTACTCTAGGGGCTACCAAGCCAGGAAGGAAATCCACTAGTGTAGTCCTTATTCTAAGTTCTCAGCAAACTCTCAGTTTACAGCTTAAGACCTAGGACCTACCCGTATTGACTTCAACCTAGGAACTCCTAGATCTGAGATGCCATCTCACTTCCACTCAATCAATCACAACCCCTGTGATTATCAGATTACAACTCAATAAGATGAAGTTACCTTTAAACACAAACTACCTCCGTGCTTCAAAGCTTAGGAGTAGTACAACTTACAACTCAATAAAACACAATCCTTAACATGTATCAAGGTGATACAAGAAAGGCTCACAAATAACAAACGACTCAAAACCCTAAGAAGCTCTAATCTTCAATGTCGGTTTGAATATTGTTGGTTTAAGCCCTAGAGGCCAATAGTTTATGTTGAACTTATCTTATGTATCATGACTTTTATTATTGAATAATATATGACACTCTTTATTATATTTATAGTAATGTTAATAAAGTCCTTAAAATAGATAGTTCATGTAATAATGTATTAAGTGTGACTTAATCATGAGATTACATTATCATAAAGAACGTTATTCTTAAATCTATCCGTAGTCAAGCTTTAATATGAATAAGGATAATAATAAAGCGTCGAGACTATTATGTATGTAGACTGATGACCGCATCTTATGGGTCATAGATATAAGATATTAAGTCTATACATAGGTATAAATATTAGGAGTAATATTTATACTGGATTGACCCACTATGAGAATACTACATAGTATGTTATGAAATTGTCATAAGATATTCTCACAATGATAATAATGTATATCACTCTTAGACCTGAAACCACTATAATCCCTAGATGTGGACTCAAGTGCTTTGTTGCCATTCTAACGTTGTCTGTAAAAGGATAACCATAACGTTGGTTGATGGGTACTTGATGAATCATGCTGAGGGACATAAGTGTCCTAGATGGGATTTGTCCCTCCTCATAAACATGAGATATATCTTTAAGCCTCTTGATGAAATATGACTGTAAAACTGCATGGCCATGCAGAACTAAGTCAATATGAGATATTGGACTTATTCGTTATTCAGTATATTTCGGAATCAAGAAATATAAATATTGATCTATACAAGGGTGACAAAATCTATGCCTTGAGATCAATATAGATATTAGGACAAAGGAGTAGTCGTACACATAAGTATTATCATGGAAAGGTTTCGTCAGATCACTTAACATTCTTGTCACTTGGGTAGCAGTGATGTGTTGCTAGATAAGTATGACTTAATATTCTCATTGTTTATAGTATTAAATATTGGATTTAAAATTATTGCCAACGTGACTAGAACCTATAGGGTCACACACAAAGAACGGTCAAAAGAGAAATATATAAGTATGACTTATATAAGTGGTGTGTTTAGTAAATAACGCTAATTAGCTAGTAGAATTACTAAACTCGTTATTGGGCTTACTGAAGCCCAATAATGACTTCTGACTTGCAGCGCACACTAGGAGTTCTATAAATAGAACCCTAGTGCTGAAGTTTTTGGTCACACGTTTTGAGAAACCCTACTTCTCTAAAACTTCTGATTCCTTGGCTAGCACCGAGTTTTGAAGGAGCACTGTTCGTGTGGACTTGCTAGAGGCTTTGTTGCTTGCTTTGCTGTGATCGTGATTGCAGTTTCCAGTTTCCAGCTTTCTCCACACTTCGAGGTAACAATCAAATCACTGATTCATGTGTAATTCGTAATGATCCAAGGAAAGAAAATCGAAAATTTTATCCGTTGCTCTATTCTGTTTGTAATTTGATTTTCCTTCAAATACTTGATTGTATATATACTAAAGCAATACAGACTAATAAGTCTTGTTGGGCTTTAGAACAAAACAGATCCAAGCGGTGACCCGCTACACAAGAATCAGGAACAAATAAAGCAACTCCTAAAATGTAGGAACATCTTTAGGAACAATCCAAACACATCCAAAGTTTCCTAAATTGTTGACATAACCTTAGGAAATAATAAACCATCTCATTCTGTACAAAAAACACGCTACTTGGCCAACAAGAAATAAGGTGTGGATTCCCTAATAAGATAAAGTGCGCGTATAACTTAACACATAAACAGGGCACACTGAACCGTGTCAGAATGTTGGAACATCGTATCCAACATCTTACTAGAGTGCCAAACATGTTGGAGCATCGTATCCAACATCATACTTGAATATTTGTTTTAGCAAAAGTGAAGCCAATACACAAATATCCAACTACATAATAAGAAGTAACTAAAACTAACGGTCCTAAAACTACAAGTCTTCGACAAATCTAACATGCCTCCACGTGTCTTTGATCTTTGACTTTGCCTATTCACAGACAATTTGAATTTCCTTTGTCGAAAACTGAATAATTTTGCATATGTCAAGACTATCACAATACGTCGAAGTAACTAATTTTTGGATTAACATCAATAATTAAAATTAGCTTCGACTAGAAAGTTTTCATGTCGAAAACAAGTATTGAAAGTATAAGCTAACAAGACCACCTAAAAAAATCTTCTAATGAACATGTGCAGATTAAATCCATTGAATACTCCCTAGCCTTATAAAGTATGTATTTTAACACAGTTTTAAACAATTTCAATTTCATAATTCGAACAAAAGAGTATTTTCAAAAGAAAAAAAAAAAGACGCGCGAGTATCTCATATAGTAAAAAAAAAGAAGGTTTAATTGCAAGTTTGATCCCTTATGTTTATTTTAGTTTTTAATTTGGTCCCTTATGTTTTGAAAGTTTCAAGTTGGTCCTTACGTTTTAAAAGTTTCAAGTTGGTCCAAAATGTTATTCATATTGGAATAAGTTAGTCCATTCCGCGATAAAACAAAAAAATTAAAATAATGTTTTAAAACTGATTTTCTAAATAAGTTAAGTTTCATCACCCATATTGTCAACCCGAATCTTTAACCGTTATAGCACTGAAGGGACTAACTTATTAAACGTAAGAGACCAACTTGAAACTTTTAAAACATAAGAGACCAACTTAAAAACTAAATAAATATAAGGGATCAAACATGCAATTAAGCAAAAAAAAATAACAGTCTTTTTTTGTTAGAGGAAAAATATCAGTCTAAGAATAATTAATTATTCCATTTTCTTAAACAATAATTTGAAATTACTCGTGGTTTTTGAAGTAACCTATGGGAGTTTATTTGCCAACGAAAAAAAGTCAGAATCTACCTTTTTGTCAAGTTGTCACACACTCACTCACACCATTAAATTCTTTTATTTTGGAACATCAACTTTTTTATTTTCCATTTTTATTTAGGATTTGTCAATATTGCACATGTTAAAATAACTAAAAGTAGTAAGTTTTTATTGAAACCAACAATTATTTAACAAAAAGTTATATATTTAATACAAAATATTCAAGTTTTAATGCAAAATTATTAACATGTGCATATGATAGAAAAACCCTTTTATTTAAGTGTCTTCGCTTTCACCATGTGATACACACTCAACTCAACAATCATCACCCAAATCTCTCAACATACAAATTTGTAAATTTCCGCACTCTCCACCACCCTATGACGTCATTCTGCCGGCGGTCACCTACCGCCGGCACCGCCTCCCTCTCCGGTCAAGTCCGCCTACTCCAACCAACAAACTCCACCGCCGGAATCCACTACGGCTATTCACTTCAACGCCAGGGAATCTTCGCTTTACAGCTACGGCGACGAACGTGGATTCCGGTTGTAGAAGCGAGTGGCGCAAGGGAGAGATCAGATTTCCGTGAGGAGGATGAGAGGAAGATGATTGTGGAGGATAATTGTCGGAAAAGTGAGAATCAGGCGGTGAAGGTGGTGGTTGCTGCGGCGGCTGTTGTTGTATTCGGCGTCGGTAATAGGGTGCTTTATAAGCTGGCGTTGGTTCCATTAAAACAGTATCCATTCTTCTTGGCTCAGTTTTCAACTTTTGTGTAATGTGTTACTTTTCGCTACTTTTGATTCTATTAATTTTTTCTTGTTCCGTAATTCATTTTGAGTGCAAATCATGAAATTACAGTAAATATTCATTTTAATTAAATTATTTTAATTAAAATCAAACTTTCAATCAAACTTCAATGTTAGTATCCGATGTCGTGTCGATGTATGTCTGTGTCGGTGTTTTATAGATTAAATATTGCGAAGGAAATCATATTATGTTTTTTTTGCTTAATTAATGATTTGGTCCCTTAATTGATTTGTTGGTTACATTTTGGTCTCATAAGTTATTAACGTTACAATTTGGTCCCTTAAGTTAATATATGTTAGCTAAATAAATCCTCACCGTCAGTCTTTTGCCAAAATGTTAAATAGGTACATGCGAACGGTGACGTGACAACTTGCAATGTGTATCCACCTTAGACATTGCCTTAATGGTTTTGACGGTGAGGATTTATTTGGTTGATGGAAGATGATTTAAAGGGACCAAATTGTAACGTTAATAACTTATGAGATTAAAATGTAACTAACAAATAACTTAAGGACCAAATCATTAATTAAGTTTTTTTTTTAAATAATTAATTTATTGTCAATGACTGCAATGGTTACGTGCTAAATCTTCTTTTGTTGTTGAGTATATTGATTCCGTACTTAATTTATTAATTATTAGTTTTCTTAATTACATGGTATGTATGTATGTGTTCTTTGCGGTGAAAGGTTACATATATTAGTTAAATTTGATTTGATTTTGTCACTTATATTTAATGTAACTCGTTTTTCAACATTGTTTATAAAAAGTTTATTTACTACCCTTATTTCGTGTGATAGTGGTGTATATACATATACGAAATATTGGTCATTCAACAAGTTTTTGAAAAGTCATTCAACCAAGTGATTGATTAGGCTCAAATGTGTAATGAGATCACAAATACTTCGGAAAAACCTGAGTTCGATTTTGGTTGAACAATTCTTTGTCGATTTTTTTTAATCATACCCCCTTCTCTTAAGAACCAAAGTGTCAGCTCAGCAAAAAAAATTTGGTCATTTGATTTTTTTAATATGCTTTAAATTTAATATGCAAAATTTAAAATAATTTTGTAAAATAATTCAAAATAAAAAAAATTGCTTATATGTCATTATTTATTTTACCATATACCCTAACATTGTACTATCTTTTATATTTTGATATGCCCTCAATCTTATTTCAAAAATTGCAATCAAATTAATAAAAAACATTTTTATACCATTATTTATTTCTGTTATATTTTATTATTATTTACACTAAAGTAATATTTAGATCCTAATACATATAATAACTGAAAAAGTATAACCAGGACTTTGGAAAAAAAAAAAATCTGATGAATATTTTATCCTGTTGTTGAATAGCATAAAATGCAGATAGCAGAGTTCCCCCCCTCTTCCTTTTTGGTCATATAACTATTTATACTGCTATTTTCTTTCTTTCAGATATGTAATTGTATACTTTTCTATTTTATATATCCGGTACCGTTCTGGCATTGTCACTGATGAGATGTTAGCAGTGCCTAAAACTCCATTTCTGATTGTTGGTCTCTTGGAAGCTCTAGGTGCTGCCACAGGAATGGCGGCAGGAGGTAATGCTTGTCCTAATTTATGATTTCTGTTTAATACCATAGTTTGTGGCATTTTCACTTGATTAAAATGCTCCTGTCTCTAGTAATCTTTCATCAATTTTTCCTCCTGCATGGCAGAATTGTGAACACTAATGAATTAACTAAATAGGATTATAACAGCTGCAGGCATGTTATACTGGTCATTTTATTTATGGAGAATAATAATATATCATTTAACAATTTTATAGTTTTACATTAGTAGTAATGCATATCATTAAATTTTTCTCAACTATCATCACTTTTTCTTTCATTTTTTTTAATGCGGTTAGTTATACCAATTTAAGATTTCCTGGATGAATTGAGCATATATCTTTAATATTAGAATTGATTGAAAGATTTCCAAGATTCTTATTTTCATTTTTATCCGCATTTTATGTCGTTTTCCTTCAACTCTAATTTTTGAAGCATCTTGGAGTGCAACCTCTTAATATCGCATAGATATTCTGGGAGATAATAAGTCAATACTATCATTTGGATGTACGTCTTATAAATAAATATGCACGTGTCTGAATTTTATTTAATTATTTGTTTGTTTTTATGTTGTATCAGCAATGCTATCGGGCGCATCGATTCCAATATTGTCTCAGGTAAACGCCATCAGCATTCAATTGCTCTCTGCCAATTGTTGTGATCTCCATATTCTAAGTTATGTGTTTTTCCACTATTAATAATGTTCGATTAGATAATTGAGTAGGTGTTCTTTGACATAGGTGTCATTGTTCATAAATAAAAAAACACTGGTGCGGTTAGTTACATTAATCACGTATCATAGTCAAGCAAACATATAGAAAACATGCATCATCGTGTGTGCATGTGCTAGACGAGTTTAGTTTGGTACACAACAAGTCCTAACACCATATGCCCAAAATAGATTTGAATGTCCCCATGAGCTACACTATTTTACAAAAAGATCTTTCCGTCTACTACCATTATTTTTTACAATCAGATGTTCAATCCTAGATACTACACAGTCCTCTAATGTGGGTCTGCTGGTGGCAATGGCACTTTGGATGATGAGATAGGCCTGGTTACAACTGGTGTAATTTCCACCTTTCAAATGTATGAATTCCATTATTCCTACCATATAAGGTCTGTTACTTCGTTGTGTAATGTCTATTGTTTCATTCATCTATAATTCCTAGAATACCACTATTGTCGGTCAACTTGTATAAATTGGTCATTATGTAGCTTCCACCCACAGAAACAAGACCAATAGATATATGTCCTAGATGTAAAACAACTTCCTTGATACATGACGAAAGAACCCAACCATTCTTTGTTCAAAAAAAGAACCCAACCATTCTGATCTTATCAGTCAAAATTTGTCAAAATAAAAAATTTGGTTCATAGATTGTGATCTAAGCAACTTGCTTACATTGCACGTGAAAGGTAAAACAAAGATAGATAACTTCACCTACAATTTTCTTGCAGACTTTTCTTGTGTGGCAAATTCTCCTGTCAACAATTTTTCTTGGGAGAAGATATAAGGTCAACCAACTACTTGGATGTTTTCTTGTGGCAATTGGTGTAATCATCACTGTAGCAAGGTCAGCCATGTTAATTTCATGGATGTTAGATTATATTGGCATGTGTTAAGTGTCAACATATAGACTGCACTTTAGAACCATGTGCATGTAGGCAAAATAACATGATCTATAATGACGTTTACTGTGAATCAAGAAATGAATCTGAAAGATCATAAGCATTTACACCCATAAACACTATTAATAGATGCTCTATGGATCATTTTGGTCAAATTGATTGAAGGAAACTGGGTTTCTTGCTTTAACTTGTGAGTATAAGAGGATGTGGGTTAATGCGGTAAAAAACTACTCGATCGCTTTCTAATTTTATTGACTCCATATGTTGCTTCACTTATATCATATTTCAAATGAAGTCTGAAAACTGTTTTGTTTTGGCTTATAGTAGTTCATTCCCCTTAGGTGCTGTTATTTTATTTTTAAAAGTTATTTTAAAATTGTTAACATCTTATTAAACATACATGTTTCGATTTTTAATGTAGTTGTGGCTGGTACAGACTTTGTAACTGTTCCAAGTAGATTGGAATCATTAGCTTTCTAGAAGCTCTTTCTTCTTATTTATTATTTCTTAATATTATGTATATAATCCCAAATAACCGAGTTCCTTCCGAGCGATTCATACCATTTTATCTGTATTTTCTCAAGTTTCTCTACCTACTTCTAGGTATTAGAAACACATTCAGTGGACCTAAGTAAACTCTTTTTCTGAACAAAAATCATAACTGATGTCCTTCATATATTTTTTTTCTCTTGAAAGACCAAAGATAATATAAAACCGAGGGAATATAAGTGGCACTCCAACCAATATCCTTGCTATATGGTTGTCTGCCTATCATTGAATCTGGGTCGTCTGCACTAGGTTCAAAGTAGTTCATCTGTCATCCCCCCAGTCATGTGTTTTCAAAGTGGTTCATCTGTCATCCCCTCAAGCTTCTGTGAATGACAGAATCAGCATTAAATCCAACCAGCAGTGGGAAGAAAAAATTTCAAGAGACAATGGTGATTTGTGGAGGCGCCAGAATTTTATTGCCGTTGAATTGGTGGAAAAGACAAAGATGCCTGTCAGAAACACTTACCTTATTTTTGTTTAAGGAGGATATTAAAGGAAAAAGGTCAAGGGTTCATTGTGGGGTGCAACAAGGTTGAAGAGCATCCAGCTGCAGAATTTGGCATTATATCATTTGTAAATTCCAATGGTCAAATGGCAGATATTCTCTCTGTCACACCGAGGTCCTATGATAATGTAGGTTTTATTGGAATTTGGAACCATGAGATTCATGTGATTGAGTAGACCAAGATCCATTCATTATATCATTAAACATGTAATTAATGCGTCTTATCCCAAGTAGCATTGGAACCATTTGTCCTCTTGTAAATAGTAGATTGTGGTTATTTTTTGAGACATTTATACTCCTTCCGTTTCTAGATAATTCTTCGTTTTAAATTGTTTGTCGTTTTCTGTTTTCAAGACAATTTTTTTCTTTCTAATTTTAATTTCAAGTTAATATAATATGTACATACTCCCTACTTATTATGCTCCACTATACATTTATGACAATGATTAATCTACGGTGGTTAATGAGGACGAGGATCATTTTGTAAATGAGGAATGCTAGCAACACTCATTCTAACACACACTTTTCAACACACTCTCTTTGATTGGTTAAAATTCACATGGGTCCCACCAAATC
>Ga0315913_1005338_pt1 | contig 15595 bp, 7 predicted proteins | sample MpolsnodulesMG_FD_207736 | JGI IMG/M metagenome (GOLD analysis project Ga0315913, IMG submission 207736) | Medicago polymorpha root nodule microbial communities from Los Angeles, California, United States - small nodules | ecosystem: Host-associated > Plants > Roots > Nodule | place: USA... | reverse complement strand
TTAACCAATAAAATGGAATAAATAAAGAAATGTTTTCTTCTTGATCTTGATTTGGGCAAAAGGAGTATTAATTTAATAGTAAAATTAAACTGACTTTGTCTACAGCAGACATAGTCACGATCCATGAAGAGAGGTTACTGTTTTGACCAGAATCAGAATATATAGCCCCTCACTTCACGATCAACTTTCCTACGACAGCAATAGAAAAATAAGTGAAAGGACCAAAGTTGCAGTCAAATTGGTAAGTCCACATTGCCTAATTGGAAGCTCGAGCTCATATAGGTCTTCCTTTTTGACGTGTTAACATAATGCAGTACTAGTACTACCCTTACACTAGTCAATAAAATAGAATTACCATTCAACTATAGATTTACCATTCAACTTTAACGAGTGCTTTTTTTAACTTTTTTGTTTGTTGATAGTGAGTGTGTTTTAACTTTGAGTTTGAAGATGAATACCGGTAAATATTGGGATTAGCACATTACTTTTTTTCTTGTATCAAAATTTGTTTTTGTTTATTTTAGAAAGTATATTTTTCATATACTGTCGTTAACATAACTCAATTGGTAGAGACATTACATATAATAGGGTTGAAGTATGAACTTTAAATTCTTCAAATTTTAAACCTTATAGGATGAATTTCTAGTAACTTGATTACGACCAAAAACAACTATTTTTATTAAAGTTATGGTATGATGGCGTGATTCTATGGATAGATAATTTGAGGTAAAAAAATGTCACATTTGAGGTAAAAAAAAAATGTCAATTATATTTTACTCCATCTGTTTTTAAAATGAATATCGTTTAAATAAAAAAGTTGTCAAAAAGACACAGCCCTTGTACTTTTTTTTAGGTGGTGTCCGGGGTTGAAACCTTAAACCTTACATGTATTATGTATTGTCCTACCAACTGAGCTAAGCTCACAAGGACACACAACCCTTCTACTAAATTATCCTTAATAATTATTGGTGTGTTTTCCACGAAAATATAATGTATTACTTAATGTTAACTTGTGCCCTAAGCCCTTAGGGCACAAGTTAATGTGTCAAATGTAAAAACTTTTTGTTGGAACTTGTTTATTGAATTCAATTTTTTAACTAATAATTAATTGAATACACAAATTTCAAGGGAATATTTCTATTTTTAGATTGCTTAACATGTGCCCTTAGAGTACAAGATAACATGACCCTACTTTAAATGGTATAACCGTAAAAGTTTACAATGTAAAGTGAACTTAACATCAATTTTAAAGCAATTTTTTTGTAAAGTGACACTATTTTACTAAAGAGACTGCTCATTAATTTGACATTACAATTATAAAAGTTTACATTGAAAAAAATACACTCATTCAATAATTAAATTAAAAAGTTATTTTGTCAAAAATAAATAAATAATAGCGTTAAAAATTCAATTTATATTCTTTACAAAAAAAATATCATATGTGATAAAATCTAATTTACACACAAAATAAAATATTTGTTTTTAAATGTTTTCTCTTTTCTATCTCCTCAAAAAAATGTTCTCTTTTCTATAAAAAAAATATACTCCTCCATCCCTTTTTATAGAAGTAGTTTACCAAAATCAAAGGTATTAAAAAAAGTTTGAGTAATAAAGTTGTCTCAAATGTGTGTGATTATTACTATATTACCCTTAATTAAATATATATTTAATGTTAACTTTTCAAATACCAAGAGAACTTGGTAGTATTAATAAGAGATATATTTGAAAAAAGGGTAATAAATACATCTAAAAATTTGTATATGATCTTATATTTAGGAACAAAACTTTTTTGTAAACTACCCTATAAAAAAGATAAAAAAGATGAGGTATTTTTTTTTAGGGATAAAAAGGATCGGTATGCTTTCTTAGTTTTGTTAAATTAACATCGAGCACGTTACAATCTCAACAAGCACAACCATGAAAATATTAAGGAGTTTGAACTTCTAATTAAAGATAACAATTTCAATCATTATCCAAATTTTGAGTTAGGTAAAACGTATTCTTCTGTCAACAAATCAAACCAATTATAAATTCATAACTTTAAAATAATTATAATTAAATTCAAATGTTTTAAATGATCAAACTATAATAGACTAAATGTATATGTATGTTTTGGTTGACTTTTAAGGGGTTAAAAGATAAAATTTGTAGTTTTTATACTACAGTTGAATTTTGCATATAAATTTATTGTTAAACTTATTTTTACTCAAATTCTTATTCAAACACAAATTACATGGGAAATGCTAATTAGAAAATTTTGGAAAAGGAACGTATTTAACTTTTTGAAAGCCTCTAGCGGTCGCTACAGTTGAGGATAACTAGAACTAATGAACCAAGTTAATTCATCAGAATAACCGCCCCTCCTAACTCGATAGCGCTTTAGGAAAGTTTTATGGTTTTCAATGAAATTTTTTTTATTTAACTTTTTGAAAGCCAAAAACTTATTGTTTTCAATGAATTTTTTTATCAACCCACTACTAAGCATGACCTTTATTATATTTTCAACCCACTTCTAGTCGGAAACAATTCTTTGAAAATCAATTTTTATCAGCAAAAACTGAAACATACCTAAAAATGTGAAGTGTGAAAGTCTTAACATAGAAAGTGTACTTTGAATTGAATTCTTTTAAAATCAAACAATATAAATCTTCTGCAATAAGCTACTACATACATGAGACAATATTTTTACCACAGTAATTTACTGCAACAAAAAGGTAGATCAGATTCAGCATAAAAAATAAAAAACTCTTTGAGGATAATAGAGGAGTACAACTACAAGAATCTGATTGATGCCATGCCACAGCCAAGTTAGTCTGAATAACTGCTCATTCATTTACTGACACATTCAGCTACCTATGTGACTATGTCCCTCCTCCCTTCTTTTTTCTTTTCTCTTTCTTTCTCTCAAACACAAACACAAACTCAATAATAATAAATGTGGAAACTTTGAATTGAGAAAACGTGGAGTGGAGAAGGATGGGTCAAGGTGGTCTTAGTTGTAGAGGTAGTCATGAACATGGACTCTTTCGTGCTGTCCAACATGGTGACCTGAAAACTGTTTCTACTCTTTTACAGACTCACCCTTCTCTTCTCAATCGTACTACTGTTTATGATCATCATTCCCCTCTTCATATTGCTGCTGCCAATGGTCAGATCCAGGTTCAAATCCTTTCCCTTTACATTCTTTTTTCGTGTTAATTCGGAGGAGATAAGTAAAGTCTGATCGAGAATTGTTCTATCAGAGTCTTTTCTCCGTCCTTGATAAAAACTCTGATAATTCGGAGTTCAGTCAGAAGATAGATGGAGCCCAAGTTTCCCAATTGGGTTTTCATTTTAATTTCTGGGTCTGGAAAAAAAATTTTTTTTTTTTTTTATTTCAAAATTGTATTTTTTTTTTTTTTTTTTTTTTTTTGGAATTTGCAGGTTTTGTCTAGGCTTTTAGATGGATCTACGAATCCAGATGTGTTGAATCGACAAAAGCAGGTGATATGTTAATGTTATTTGAATTTGGATTTTAATGGAAAGAATTGAAAAATTGAATGTGTGTGGAGAATCTTTTATCTTTTTGTGTTTGTTTGTTTTTACTTATCTTTAATTGTATTTTTTGAAAAATTCAGACCCCACTTATGTTGGCAGCAATGCATGGAAAGATTGATTGTGTGGAAAAGTTGCTTGAAGCTGGTGCTAATGTATGTTACATTTCCCTCCATGTTTATTTCAATTTTATGAATTTTATTATATTTAATTATTTTATTAAAACAAATCATTATGAAAAATTATCAGGTTTTAATGTTTGATGTGTGTCATGGAAGAACTTGCTTGCATTATGCTGCTTACTATGGTCATTCTTCTTGCCTTAAGGCAATACTTTCTGCTGCTCAATCTAGTCCTGTGGCTGCTTCTTGGTTAGTCCTGTTGGATTTCGGCATCAATTTCTTTCCCAATTGGTTCACATCGGTGATTTATTTTGATGATTTTAAAATATTTAACGATGACAAGAATACAATTTATATTGCAGGGGGTTTGCACGGTTTGTGAATATTAGAGACGGTAGAGGTGCTACACCGTTGCATTTGGCAGCTCGTCAAAAACGGCATGAATGTGTGCACATTCTGTTGTGTAGTGGAGCTCTTGTTTGTGCTTCAACTAGCAGATACGGGTATTGATCTTTCAAAGTTCTAATGATGACTGAAAAGCTTGGATTTGAATGTTTGTTGTGTTCATTTGCTTTGTCGATTAATATGTTACTATATTTGCAGATGTCCCGGGAGTACTCCACTTCATCTAGCAGCTAAAGGAGGATCTCTCGATTGCATCCGCGAATTACTAGCATGGGGTGCAGATCGTCTCCAACGTGATGCATCTGGGTACATTCTAGTTTCTAAATATGAATTCTTACCACTTAATAAGATCTCACCAATGATGATCAATGGATTTGGATTTCCTACGGAGGAGAAAGTACGCTGTTACACACAGTTTTTTATCTCAACCGTTAATCTGAGATGAAACAGTTCAGATCACACAATAACAAAATCAGTTTAAAAAGATCTTGACCGTTAACTTGAGATTGAACTGTTGAGGTTGAAAACTGCATGATGTCATTACTGCACAAAATCCAAATCCGATGCTTGATAGATCCGTTGTAAGGATGTCTCTAAGGAAAACCTGTAATTTGAAAAATATAATCACTTGTTTTGGCAGGCCTTCCTCTTGTGTTCTTGTTTGCTATTTTTCAATTTAGGATTCACCTTATCCCAAGAAACATTGTTACGATTCATAAGTCTAGAAATTCTTACAATATAAACCAGACCTGTTTTATTCAACTTTCAATTCTACGAATTTCTTAAATTTCCTTCAAACTGTGTGTGTATGCAGGCGGATACCATATGTGGTTGCTTTGAAGTACAAGCATGGAGCATGTGCAGCATTGCTAAATCTTTCATCTGCACAGCCTCTTGTATGGCCATCATCATTGAAGATAATCAGTGAGCTTAATCCAGAGGCTAAAGTTTTATTAGAGCAGGCCTTGTTGGATGCAAACAGGGAAAGGGAGAAAAACATATTGAAAGGCAGTCCTTACTCTCTTCCATCTGCACACTCTGATCGAATAGATGACAATATCTCTGAGGTCATTTGACACCCTTTGAGTTCTTACCAACTATTTGAGTTTACTACTTTGCTTTTATGTGCAGTTGAATTGAATTATGCCAATATAGTTCCTACAAACTTATTAAATTTACAGTTGGAAATCTAATTATTTGGATATTTTCCAGAAAATGCAGCAAATTAAAAGTTTATACTTAAGTTTTTTTCCTTCTAATTTTGATCAATTTAACCTATCGAATTATGCATAAACTCTGAGCTATTTGTCTTGGACTCTGCTGTCCCAGACAGGTAACAACTTAGTTAAGCCCACTTACCTTTTACGCTTAGAGCTCGGGGTTGTCTGCCATCCCAATGATCTACCTTAGAAAACTATCATCTCTTTACCATCTGTAGGTTAGAAGTTACCAATGCACGTAGCGGCCCATCAAGCGATCATCAATATATCAAACAGGCTCTGAACTATTGAAACTTCTCTTGAACAAATGAAATAACTCTACGGTACTGATTAAAAAATGTCAATATTTCTTGTATTTCAAATTCTAGTCAAATTCAAAGTCCATTATACATTCACTTTTGGGGCAAGTTTGAAATCCGTCTCTCTCTGACTTGTAATCTATGTTTTCCCTTTACATCCGCATTGCTGTAACAAACTAGTGAGAAAGAAAAATCTTCACTTTTTTTTTCTTGAACCACACTATATACTTATTGCGAGATCTAATGTAATTTTCAGGTTAGCGAGACGGAATTATGCTGCATCTGCTTTGAGCAGGTGTGTACAATTGAAGTCCAAGACTGTGGCCACCAGATGTGTGCACAATGCACACTAACACTCTGTTGTCACAACAAGGCCAACACTTCAACTTCGCATCCCACCCCACCCATTTGTCCATTCTGTCGAAGCGCCATATCTAAACTGATGGTTATCAAGGTAGAAACTCACGAAGACATGGATCTAGACGGTGCTGATACCACTTGTTTCAAGCCAAGCAAGTCAAGGAAATTTCGTAACATGAACGAGGGTAGCAGCAGCAGTTTCAAGGGATTGTCCAATGTAAATTCATTCGGAAAAATGAGCGGCCGTAGTTCCGGGATGATTGCTTCCGAAAATGAATGGGTTGATGATAAGCCACAATGATGTTGATACCTATTGTTGTGTTTTTGCTGATGAGTGAATGATAATTGCATATGCAACTATGCTTGATAGGCAAGGTAAAAGGAAGAGTTCAATATGCAATATTGAGAACTAAGCAAAGTGTGCATCATCATGACATGTTGTAAATTGTAATGTCAATGAGAGTATACTGCATCCATTAAATTTGAGAAAATTCTTTTTTCTCATTAGTTAAGGTCTAAAAGACCATAAAGAAAATGTATTGTGTATTATTATTTGCTTCTGAATGTAACAACAAAATGAGTAATAAAATATGAAAGGGAAAGGCATGGCCTATTATTGGTTGTCATGTGATGATGTCTACATCGATATAATAATTTGTGCACTACCAACCCGTACTGAAGGAACCTTACGATTAATATAACAGAATCCGGACAAGTTCATGTGTCAGGCTCACTGGGGCCTCACTAGGTTATGGATAACTAGTTGACAAAGCAGAATTAGCATCATTGCTACATAATCTGTGAATAATGACTAGTGACTATATTGTAGTCTTGTGTCTGTTCTAATAATTTCATAAGGAAAATGACACTTTATAGGCACTACCCAAAAAATGTAGTATTATAGTAAGTTGTACCATACATCAGTGACATTTAACCATTGTTGAGCCAAAGTGGTGTCCATTAAGGATGATACGTTTTGGAAGAACTTGAATTCGAGTACTAACTGAAATAATCTTTAGTTAGATTTTATTTATTTTTTGGCAAAATTTTGGATTGTCAGAAGTCTATTCTTTGAAACTTGAGGGTTAAGACTAAAAACATACTTTAGTTATACTTAAATATACCATTACCAAATATATGAAAATAAGCTAAATTTCAAGAGTTAAATTTGTAACTTATCATTGCTAAAAATATTACTAACTTATCATTTATATTAATGTATAACTTTTTTGTTTATGAAAATATGACTTTAAAACAAATGAGTATAATGTACTTTAGTGTTGTATTATATTTTAATACATGTTTTAGGCAATATATAGAGGAATGTTAATGAGTGCTCTAAAGACACTCTTTAACAACCTTAGATAGTAAAATCTTTTTATAAAGATTGATGAATTTAATGTATTAGAAATGCCTATTTCGATTGAACTATTTCTAATGCATAGCACAACAGTTTTGTGTTGTCAAAAGTATATTTGAACTTTTGTTGCTGACTTTTTCTTAAATATATATGTAATTTCACACAAAAATGATGCATCTATAAAAAATAATAATATTGCGCACTCTGATCTAGATATTTGCATTGCCTTTTAAATTGTACACAAGAATATATATCTTAAAAGTTAGTAAAGAAAAAAAGAATATAAGCCAAAAATAAATAAATCTTAAAGGATGACTAATTCATGACCACAGTCCACAGGGGCCCCCTGGCCAGATAAAGAAACAAACTTAAGTAATTATAAATCTCGTAACCTTCCCATTTGTGTCCAAAACAAAGTGGTTTCCGATTCACATGAATCAGAATGGGAACGTGCAATGTACGATAAACAATTCAACTCATCTTCATTATATACTTTTATTTTCATTTTCAAGAGCAAGGGTGTTTGTTTCAAGTGTATGAATGATATTCCCAGCAATACATGGTGGCTATGGCTATATAACAACTGTATCGACCTTTTTTCAAACCAAAAAAAAAAACTGTATCAATATTTATTAGGTCAAATACTTCCCTAAGTCCTTTAAGTTTCACATTTGTTTCAGATAGGTCCTTTAAGTTTCTAAGGTTTCAGCTAGATCCTTTAAGTTTCGAGTTTGTTTCGGATAGGTCATTTAAGTTTCTAAGGTTTCAGATAGGTCCTTTAAGTTTCAAGTTTGTTTCAGATAGGTCTTTTCTATCAACCTCCGTTAAGCCAAAGTTGATATGTCCGTTAAGCGAAACTCAAAACTTAAAGGACCTATCTGAAACCTTAGAAACTTAAAGGACCTATCCGAAACAAACTCGAAACTTAAAGGATCTATCTGAAACCTTAGAAACTTAAAGGACCTATCTGAAATAAACATGAAACTTAAAGGATCCAAGGAGGTATTTGGCCAAAAAAGTATTAGCCATCATGAACTTCTACTAATTGCTTTGAGCTGCAGCTAATAGACTCTGTTTCAGGCCCATAATGATGAATTAGGTTCCGTAACGAAAGCTGGTGACAATTGGTTAACTTTATACGTTAAAGCTTATTCGAGCAAAAAAAAAATACGTTAACGCTTATTTAGTGGGGAGCAAAGATATATAATTAACCTAAGAGCATCCATAACGGTGGGGCTTCACCTATTTAGCACCGGAATTAATAAGCATCTTTATTGTGGAGAGAAAATGTTTGGTACTTATAGAGAATGGTGGTTATATAAGAACTCTCTCTCTCTCTCTCTTTAATTTTCGCCGACCATATGTAATAAATTGTACACAAACTAATAAACTTTTTTTGAAATACAATGACATTGAGTTATTAATAGGATCTATTTATTAACTTTTTTCTAAGGTGTTAGGTTGGAGAGACCGGATGCTTATTAACTAATATTATTAAAAATTAAAAAAATAGATGATATGTACAAGCATGCAAGGTTTTACAACTCGAGAGTTTACCTCAACTCGTTTTGTTGATGTAAACTCGACTTGGGAACTCGTACGAGTTTACCTAAAATTAAAATTAACTAAAATTTATTATTTACATGACATATGTAAACTAATATAATATTATAAATAGTCGAATAGTGCAAAATATAAAAATTATAAAGGTTTTCAACCACCATAATAAAACATTATATTCAACTAAACATCAAAATACAATAAACTTGCAAAATCATAAGTCTTTTTAAGTCTTGACCATCCAAAAAGCAAGTTTCACAAGTTCCTAAAGTTGTTAATAAAACTATAAAAAAACGTCAAACTCGAGTTTACATTCCGATTTTATTCGAGTTTACCCGGTTTTACTCGAGTTTACCAAGTTAACTCGAGTCAAACTCGTCAAACATTCCGATTTTACCATAAATCGAGTTTACCTCCGAGTTGACACGATTTTGGTACCTATAAACGTAAACTCGGCGAGTTAACACTCGATTTGCAGAACATTGCATTCATGGACCACTTAAGCACCTAAAATGGAGTGCTCTGTTGAAGATGTTCTAAGACACTCATTATCATTTTTTTCACAATAATTAATTTATTAGAATAAGTCAGGTCACAAATATTACCGCTGTACATTATGATCTTGTTAAATAAATATACAAATTTAAAAGTGTGGCACTGATATTAAATTTGCAAGTTAACTACTTGAGTAGTCCTAGCCTCCTAGGATTGAATCGTTTGAAAGAACACGAGTTCGATTCTTGGTGAGAACAATTTTTATTGGACTTTATATATCTCTCGATCGAACTCCTCATTACGAGGACATTTTCCCCTAGGAAATCCTAATTTATTTTCATGGCACCATTGGGAATTTCTCTTAAATTAGTTTTATGGTGGCAAAGAAAAGCAATAAAAAGAAGAAAGAAGGAACGAGAACCACTGTGTTGTGTTTTTATTTCTTATTATGTTGATATAATTTGTGTCGTGCGATCAATTAAATTTAACGGTTGAGATTTGGTGTAAGTCTTTTTACTTACACCTGGTGTCAATGGATCCTAACTCTAATATAAATATTTACTCTTTTTAATGAAACAAATAAAATAACATTATTATAGAAAAGCTTGTTCAATATAAATGATATTCCATTTATATTGTATAGATTATAGAGATAGAGATAGGAGTAATTATAACAACAACGTATCTAATTAAGGAGGTTAAATTAATAACTTCAATTTCATCACATGACCAATTTCCATTACAAACAACCTTATGTGATATGCAAGATAGATCATAAGATTATTATCAAAAATTTCATTTAATTTGTCCTATTATGGTCCGCTATGTCTTAATTTCAAAGAATGCCTCTATCACTCACCTAACAAAGTAAAACGACGTGGTAGCGATACATACTATGATCTTATATAAGTGTGGGTTGGACAGTCATTGGTGAATGCAACTTAAGGACCTGAAGTTGCAAAAGAAAATTCAAGAAAATAAAAAGCTAAGATAGTGAGTGAGTGAAAATGGTTTCTTGGATTCGAGTACTACTTCTTATTTGTTGTATATTTCCAGCTTTGGTCGAATGCAAAGTTAGGCACTACAAATTTCATGTAAGTAATGGTTAGAGTTTAATGTTAATCATGCATGCATGCATAAAAATAGTTTGCATTACCTCAAAACAAATTAGTTTGCATGTTTAATCAAATTTCACTATTTTATCATTTGTCATAATTAATATTAATTCTCAAAATACTTGCATTAATATACATCATAATAAAATTTGATTAGATGTGTGTGTAAAACGTTAGTCACAATAGTAAAAAAAAAATTGCACCATAACACAATCAGAAAATTTAAAACTCTAGTCACATATAAGATTTCCCTCTATAATTAGCACCTAAAGTTGGGTTAATCACTCAATTTATTCCAACCACACATGCACATTCCAATAATAGTTTCATCATAGAATGAACTAATTTTGGTATTATTAATACTGAGTGCAGGTGGTGGCCAAAAATACAACTAGATTATGTTCAAGCAAAGCAATTGTCACAGTTAATGGGAAGTTCCCGGGACCCACTCTTTATGCCAGGGAAGATGATACAGTGATAGTCAAAGTTCGTAACCAAGTCAACAACAATATTACCATCCATTGGTTAGACATTCTTATTGATTTACTTTTAAAAAAATAATATATTCTTCTGTCGAAAAAATATATATTCTTATTCATTTAAATTTTTGCTTCAAGTTACATTAATCCCTGTAATAACAAAAGTAAGAGTAGATAATCAAACTGTTATTTGAGAAAAATATACACGACCTACTTGGTTTGGTCTCTAAGAAATGAAAAGTGTCGATTTAATCCTTTAATATTCTAAATGCAAGATTGGCCAAACACTTTTGACAAAAAACGCAATTTTATTGCTAATAATATTTTATTTTAAATATGCTCTTACAAAAAATATTTTATTTAAATTTTCCTTTCTTGTTTTCTGAGATGAAATATTTTAATTAATTATATTGATTGATGTTCTTAAAAAAAAAAATATTTTAATTTTTGAAAGACCAAAGTCCTAAAGTCCGTGCTTCACTAGTTTTAGACTAGTCTTGCTTAAATGACGTTCAAAGTAGATCTTATATGGACTAAATATACGTATAAAACTTGACAGAAAAAAAGAATAAAGAAAATATCCCTAGAAAAATTATTTTTTATTTTGGTCAAGTAACATACTGGCTAGAAATCCATCTATTAAGGTAAATAAATAGAAAATACAGAGTTTGAATCTCGACCCCTACATATTGCAATGTTTCTACCAACTAAGCATATAACTCCCTAAAAATTACTCTTAAGAAAACTAATTTGATCGATATTTTAGTTTTTGAATGACCAAATTAATACTTTTTATCTTTTAATAGCCAACCCTTAGAAGAAAAAAAAAACTTTTGATAGCCAAATAATTCACTTTATTTTTACTCTATTATTACTGGTTTGGACCTTTACTCTAAAAATAGATAATTGACCTTTGACCATATAGCAAAAGATCTAATCAATATAATTTTGAATTATTTCATTTCTAATTTGAGTCATTATTATCATGTTGGCAGGCATGGTGTTAGGCAATTGAGGACAGGTTGGGCTGATGGACCTGCATATATCACACAATGTCCAATTCAACCAGGACATAGTTATACATACAATTTCACCATTACTGGTCAAAGAGGAACACTTCTTTGGCATGCACATGTTAATTGGCTAAGATCAACTGTCCATGGTGCCATTGTTATTTTACCAAAGAAAGGTGTTCCTTATCCTTTCCCAAAGCCAGATGATGAATTGGTTTTGGTGTTAGGTAAGTAAAAAAAATAAAAAAAATTCCTTTGTTAATTAGTTTAATTTTGATACATTGATCGATTGTTTGTGTGAAAAAAATTACACTGTCAACAAATCACAATCAATCATATATGTGGCTAAAAGTTGTTAACAGTGAATTCAGTTGTTTTAAATAATTCGATGATTATGATCGATTAACAATATAACAATATGTTTCCATTAACATTAATTGGAATTCTAATAAATGTTTATAATGGTGATAATTGAAAAATTGTAGGAGAGTGGTGGAAATCTGATACTGAAGCTGTTATCAATGAAGCTCTAAAATCAGGAATGGCACCAAATGTTTCAGATGCTCATACCATAAATGGTCTTCCTGGGACAGTGGCCAATTGTTCTACACAAGGTATTTTCTACATTTCAATTATTCATATACTCCATAAATATTATGAAGTGTTACATTTTTCTTGGATCCCTATACAAAATTGAAAAAGGTGTAGTTTATCTAAAAAAATTATTTGCTTTTAGTCTTAGTGCCTGATTGAAGTGACGTTTGATAAAATAAAAACACATCTGCACACTTTTTGATATAAATCTGTCGTGATTTTAAGAAGCTGAGGATTGGAGTTTCTGCGTTAAAGTGGTTTTTGTCGTGATTTCAAGCAAAATGTGATTTGCAATCGTCCATCCAAACAGGCACTTAATAAACATAAAATTCTAGGATAACCTTGACGCAATGGGTAAAGTTGTTGTCATGTGACTGAAAGTTCACGGGTTCAAGTCCTGGAAACAGTTTCTTGTGTAAAAAACAGGGTAAGACTGCATACAATACACCAAAAATGGTGGGACCTCTTCCCGAACCCTGCTATGCAGGAGCTTTAGTGTATCAGGTTGTCCTTAAATTTTAGGTTAAAATATCGATCGAATATAATCTAAGCTTTTTGGTTTTTTCTTATTTGGTAATACACGCAGATGTTTACAAACTACCTGTGGAGAGTGGCAAAACCTATCTACTAAGAATCATCAATGCTGCACTCAATGAAGAACTTTTCTTCAAGATAGCTGGCCACAAACTCACAGTAGTAGAAGTTGATGCAACATACACAAAACCATTCCAAATTGAAACAATTGTGATAGCACCTGGTCAAACAACAAATGTACTCTTAAAAGCAAACCAAAAATCTGGAAAATACTTAGTAGCAGCTTCACCTTTTATGGATGCACCTGTTGCTGTAGACAATTTAACAGCCACAGCTACATTACATTATTCAGGAACCACTCTTACAAACACCCCAACTTTTCTAACTACACCTCCACCTACAAATGCTACACAAATTGCTAATAACTTTTTAAACTCACTTAAAGGACTTAATTCCAAGAAATACCCAGTTAATGTTCCTTTAAAAATTGATCATTCACTTTTTTTTACTGTTGGATTAGGGGTTAATCCTTGTCCTTCATGTAAAGCTGGAAATGGTAGTAGAGTTGTAGCTGCTATTAATAATGTTACATTTGTTATGCCAACTACAGCTTTACTACAAGCACATTATTTCAACATTAAAAATGTTTTTACTACAGATTTTCCACCAAATCCACCTCATATTTATAATTTCACTGGTGCTGGACCTAAAAACTTGAACACCACAACTGGTACTAAGTTATATAGGTTATCATTTAATGATACTGTTCAGCTTGTTATGCAAGATACTGGAATCATTGCACCAGAGAGTCATCCTGTTCATCTTCATGGTTTCAATTTCTTTGTTGTTGGTAGAGGAGTTGGGAATTATGATAGTAAAAATGATCCAAAGAAGTTTAACCTTGTTGATCCTGTTGAAAGGAACACTGTTGGTGTACCAGCTGGTGGTTGGGTTGCCATTAGATTCAGAGCTGATAATCCAGGTAAAAATACTTATTTTCTTCGATATAAAGCAATGTTTTAAAAATCAGATAGAGACGATCAATTCAACAGGTTGAACCATGAATCAGCCATTTGGCCGGTTGATTTGATCTCAATTATATTGCAGTCTGGTTGAATTAGATTGAACTAAATTTGAATCATGTTGAACCACCGTTTTGTTTTATCAATTTTATTTTGTACATTATTTATTCATTTGTTGAACCGATTGCACCGATTGAATAATGATCCTGAGGTTTTACCGGTACAACCTTTGGTACAATTTTTAAAATAATGATTAATAAATTAAAAAAGATCAATGAATTTCTCATTGACATTTTTAAGGGTGAACTAAAAAACATCCTAGTACTTAAACCTTTTAATAGGGTTTAATAATTGTTTCAATGCCTTGTATTATATAGGAGTTTGGTTCATGCATTGCCATTTGGAGGTGCATACAACATGGGGTCTAAAGATGGCCTTTTTGGTGGACAATGGCAAAGGTCCTAAACAATCAGTGATAGCTCCACCTAAAGATCTTCCAAAATGTTGATATTCCTCGCATCAAATGTTCATACAATTCACAAAGGGTAGTAGGCCTTCCAAATTCACAAAAGTAGGTGTGGAGGGATACAGAGGAGCCAGGCAAAAATAAAAGACAGGTGAAGGGGAAAAAAAGGTTATTTAATAAGTGAGTACCATAAATTGTTTTTTGATGGAGCAAAAGGGAGAATTTGTTCAAGCATATTTAATAAATGGAGTTTGTACATTTTGGTTTTCATCACACACAATTTTAAGAGATTGTGCATATGTATTATTGGAACCAACAAGTGTACACTTTTGACTTTGGTGTTTGCTTTAATACAAAAGGGTTATTTACTTCATTATGTTGTTGATTAGTTTAGCTAAATGTGGTATTCAAATTTTTTGTTTTGAGAGGAGGTATTCACAATTATTGAGAGGAAAAATATACATCCTCTAGTCACTATCATAAGCAAAAATTAAGTTTTTTGATGTATTTAATAAATGATGTATCTGGTCTATAATGACGAGATACATCATTTATTCAATGAACTTAAAAACTTGTTTTTTGTTTATAACAGTAACCAGAAGGTGTATGTAATTATTGTTGGAAATTGAAATGTGAATCGTAAAAAAGTAAATCAATGGCTGGAAACCTCATTCCCACCTCATGGAAACAAAATATATTTAGGATTAAGTCAAGAATAATATTTTTTTACACCCTTTTCTTTGTACCCCTATTATACACTTCTATATGGCATTTGCTTTTATACTTTTTTTACTAATCCTCAATCTCTCCCTCGCTCCACCATACCCTCCATTCTCCCCCTCCAAGCTCCATTCACATTGGCCACCACCTTAATGATCAGCCACCACCACCATCGTCCTTCACCATCACCGGCCTACATCACCATGCCGACAACCTCATTTGAAAACACATATATGAACCACGAGAAAACCAACAAAACACAACAACAAGATCTCTATCAACAACAAGAACCACAAC
>Ga0315913_1005334_pt1 | contig 15602 bp, 9 predicted proteins | sample MpolsnodulesMG_FD_207736 | JGI IMG/M metagenome (GOLD analysis project Ga0315913, IMG submission 207736) | Medicago polymorpha root nodule microbial communities from Los Angeles, California, United States - small nodules | ecosystem: Host-associated > Plants > Roots > Nodule | place: USA... | reverse complement strand
AGCGAGCACATTAGATCTCTGTGTGACAAGTAATTAATTAGAATAGTATAGTAATATAATGAAATTAACCACAACCAACTAAAGAAATGATATTTTGCAGCAGAATTTTGAAATTGGTAGGAAAAAGGTCAACCAGGGAGTTCCTATCCAATGAAATATCATAAAAGCTATATATTGCAGCCAAGTCAGCACACACACTATCCGTATGAGAGAAATGAGTGGCTCAGCATTTCAATCCAAACTGTACATTTCAAAATGAACTAGCGTGAGTTAACTCACGCGGGGTGTAACACCTGTGTGAGTTAACTCATGCGGCGTGACTTAAGTCACGTATGTGTAAAATTAAGTCACGTTTTATTTACATTTGCGTTAGTTAAGTAACGTAGGGGTATTTTTAGAATTTCAGCTGGGCGCGAGCGAAAAGTGCAGGAAGTAAAGCAGTAATCCATGTTATTTTATTTAATGGGCCTATGTGACTAAACCAAAAATCATTAAGCCCATACCAAAACATTCTATTGGAACCCCTCCAAACTAACATGGAAAAGGTGAATCCTTTCCCACCATGAAAAATGCTGATTTTGACTTACAAGTGGCATTAAACAAGTTGCATGTAACTTTGTTTGGTATTTTGGTGTAGACAAACAAACTTTAATCAGATATTAAACTAAACTTTGAATTACACCTCCCATTTGAAAAAACGCTATTGTCTACACCACCAAAATTCTCTACTACAATAATATATTTATCTTAAAATATTTTTATTTATTTCAAAGTATTTTTTATTTTTAAAATGATAAATGTGATATATGAATTTGTTGATGTTTTTTTAACTGAACTTATTTAACTTTTTTTTAACAAATAAATAATATTCATTTAAATTGAACTTATTTAACTTGATTACCACTAACGCACTTGTATGTCTGTTTTATATATAGATATGGAATAAATAATTTTTATTTTATTTTCATTGAAAACATTTTTTTTGTCTGAGCAATTATTGAAAACATATTATTTATTAAAAATGGTATACATATAAGAAACGGAAGAAAAAAAATGATAAATATGTATGTGGTTCTATAGAGGGGGCCAATTGTTTTTCAACAAAGCAAAATTATCGAAAATAGGAGAGTTCGTCGTTTAAAAAAAAAAAAGAAAGTAGTGCAACCATGAAAAAAAATGTAGGGTTGTTACTTTTCTACTCAATAACGTAGGTGCTTTTTTTTTTTAAGTGGAAAATCATTTTATTTTATAAAAAAAATGATAAACATAGTAAAATAATATTAAAGGTTAAAATTGGAAGAAAATGTAAGAAGCTATAAGCTACTTAAAATAGCATCTCAAGAAAAGTCATAAGCTCGTCAGGGAAACTTGTTACCAAACACAGCTTAATGTTTTGGATATATGCTATTTTGAAGAAACAAGCTTATAAGCTATAAACTAGTTTATGGACATTACCAAACACAGTCTTAAGCTTTGTTTGCGAGTTTGGAGGGGTTCCAATAGAATGTTTTGGTATGGGTTTGATGATTTTTGGTTTAGTCACATATGCCCATTAAATAAAATAACATTAACCTATATAATGTGGGGTCCCAATTTTTGTAGAATGTTTAAAACCAAAAAGTTAACAAAAGGTTATAGGTAACCCATCTCAACCATTGAATATATTTATTAATATATCTATGGTCAAAACAACACCTTTCATGTGGTGGGAAAGGATTCACCTTTCCCATGTTAAATGACACCTAAAATCAAAACCAAATTCTTTCACCTTCACTTTGAGCTACCACCGAACATGAATTTTAACTTGATCACTAACAAAATCAATATTAGTGTCCTTGTTGCCGGAAGAAAGAAAAAAATTGTTGTGAGCCTTCCAAATCACCTAAACGATAGCTAACCAAATGTGTTGAAAACACCCCCTTGGTTTCAAAGCACGAACCTATAGCTCACATAATTGTTGAACATGGGTAGTAGCTTCGTTAGATAATGCACAAGAGATACCATACTAATGCAAGATGGAGTAACAAATTTTTGAAAATTGGCACATTTGAAAATAATAAAAAGTGCGATAAAATTTCTTCAAGACCACATCCTTTAACGCTTAAACACAAACTATGAGAAATAATGACAAGTTATCTTTTGTTGGAAGACATTTATCGCCAACACAAAAAGACACCTTCATCGAAACTGAATTACTCTAAATAATATCAAGATTTTGCAGGCAATCAAGAATAGAACCTTCCCTTTGAGATAGGAGTTTGTCAGCTCATTTGACTGTGTACTTGTCATTAAGTTCAATCTTACAAGAACATTTGTCAATAACATTAGACTGCGAATAAACATTATCTAGTAATAAAATGCATTCATGTTGCAAATCCTCTTTCCAAGCAAACAAGGGTCTCCTCCAACGTCACACATTCCCATCAAGAGACCATCCCCTGATATGCATCTCCGCTACATTAACATTAGGATCAACTGTAACCCTAAAGTGTTTATGATATTGATCCTTAAGAGGCCTCATACATTGAAAGATCATCCCAAAATTAAATTTTCTCCCTGGTTTGACTCTAACTAAATGATTATCAAACCAGTTAAAAAACCCAAACCAACACCTTCTCGAATGGATTGTAAATCCTTCCACCAAGTCGAAGCTTTTCCTCCACTATAAAAAATAACACCCTTAACCGTCTCATACTTATGAGCAACACCTTTAACCATAAACCATCCTTCTCCAACCTTAACCTCCAATAGAATTGTCAAATGAATTGATCTGGTCCAGTCCAATCCGAAAAACCCTACTACATGCTAAATTGGCCTTATCTTTTTAATTAAAGCTAAATTTATCCCTATAAATCCAATAAACCTTACAAACTTCACAATCACCCGGCATAAAGAAACTATCAACTTATCCCTAAGATCGGTTTGTTTTTCAATGTGTCATTATTTTCTTGTAAGATAAGTGTGTTGTTTTTTGCGATTGGAAACAAAAATGGACCATTTATTATTGTGGAACAGAGGAAATGATATTTATATGAAGTAGGTAAAATGGTCTCGAATAAAAGGATGGAAAGAGTAAAAAATACACAAAAATTTGTTGGAGAATGAAAATTAAATAGCAAAAGAATAGAAGTACGATCAGGACGTGGTGGCGCTGTGTTCCCTCCATCGCCACCTAATCTTGGAGGCCACATGATTAATTCCATGGAAATTCGATCAAGTTACCTCTTTTTCAACGTCCCAAATCTCTCTACCTCAATAAAATACTGACTATGAATTGATTTGTTCATCGTTTTATTTCATCTATTCACCATTACAAACATACATGTGACTTTATTCCAAAAACTTTAGTATAAAATATGTGCTTATAGTATACACCATATGGTCATTATTTCCCTCAAAAAAAAGTATACAATCTTTATTGGATACACCATATGTGCTTATAGTATACACCATATACACCATAGGGTCATTATTATAAATTAATATTTACATTTTAGATTCATTCAATTAATGATGTATATAATCTTTATTATAGACCACATACATCATTTAACGAATGTATCTAGAATATAAATTTTTGCTTATAACAGTGACTGAAGTGTGTAACTTTAAGAGTATGAGTAAATTATTGGATATATTGGTATTATTTTTTTTAAGATATTCTGTTCAATTTTTTTTTAAAAGATATTGTTAGCGAGTGTCTCAGAACACTCTTTAAGAATTTTAAAATAATTTTTTGAAAAAGTTAAATATTACAATTTCTCATGCGTTGATTACACAAATATTTTAAAAAAATTGTTATTTAAAAATTAAATATTACAATTTGTCACATATTGATATTACACAAATATTTTTAAAATATTGTTATATCAAGATCTAAAAAAGTGCCAGAAAGACACTCATTGACATTTTCTTTTTTTTAAATATCTTTATAGCAGTACTCACTTCGTTTCAAAATGCAAACAAAAATTAGTCAACAAAAGTTAATGTATTTGATTCAAAAAATTTATCAAATACATCAACTTACGTTGACACATTTTTGCTTACATTTTAGGACAGAGAGAGTACTTTATATGTTCCTTATTACAAGACCTACAAATTTTACTGGTGTCAAACAAGAGTGTTTTCTTTCTATCTCACGTGTTAAGAAACATAACGTGAAAATTCTATCTTAAAAATTGTGCAAATTTATTTTTTCTCCCACTGTCTCATATTTGAGTTTTACTCAAATATTAGGGGAATGATTTTTACGGGTGTCAAACAAGAGTGTTTTCTATCTCACGTGTTAAGAAACATAACGCGAAAATTTTATCTTGAAAATTGTGCAAATTTATTTTTACTCCCTCTATCTCATATTTGAGTTTTATTCAAATATTAGAGGAATGATTATTAGTGTTGATTTCAAGAGTGAAATGTGAGTTATTTACTAAAACATCATTATTAATTATACTAGTGAAGTAATTATAGAGGATGAAAATGCAATAAATAGAGGTGTGTTTGTGGGAAAAATAATAATAAATATTGTAGTATTATTATAAAAATGATAAATAAATTGAAACAAAAAAAGAGTAAAGATGATATAGGAGTATATATAATTTTTGTTACAAATTAATTCGTTAATAAATACTTTTTATTTTATATTACCTTTGTCCGTACATGTAAGACCATTTTGTCAAAATCACGGGAATTAAGAAAGTTGATTTTTATATTAAAGTTGTTTGTAATCCTTATTGTTTTTACAATTTTATCATTTAGGAGAAAGAATTAGTTATGTTTTCAACATGCTATTTATTGCTGATTGAAAAGAAAAAAAAAAGATGTATGATAAATAGGGGTATGTAAGTAAAAAAATAATTAATATTGTTGGAAATAGCAAATTGATCTTATAAAAAGGACAAAAAAATATTCTCAAAAGGGTCTTATAATTATGGACGAATGTAGTAGAAAGCAAGCGGACAACAAGTTGCGCCGCTAGACCTTTTAAGATGACAAAATCAATCATCGCAAACACAACATTCATGGACATAGAAGACATGACATTGATATGCATGACTCTTTAAACTCTACGTAGAAGGTCAACAACCTATGATGGAAGGAAGTCAAAAATGTCAAAAGCAAATGGTATAAAAACATGTAGATTGTCACAAGACGCTTTCTCATGTTTGGCCATTTTGTTTGATGCAGCGTTTAGGGATGCAAGTCCTACTGTAAAAGTCTCGACTCTTAATCCCACAAGTGGTGAAACACCATGCAAGTCATGTTTTCCTCCTACTCATCCATACTCGATAACATATGCAAGCCTAAGTATCGATCTTCTATCTAGTGGGTCAGTCAGGAAGTTCACATGCACATCTTTCTTCACTAGTACTTCTGCCCGCCTGAATATATCAAAAAAGTCATTTCTAAAAAAGTCATATATGTACTTAAAGCCGAAAACATGTTACTCAAAAGTATACAAATAATGTTGATTAGTTTTACTTTAAAGATAATATATTTTTGTAAGAGTAAACCTCCAAAATTGATACATATCTTTGTAATTCACTTAAAAATCAAATTGATGGTTTCCTATTTTTTTAATTTCAAAATTTTTGAGAAAATATAGCGACAAAACTAGAGATCAAAATCACTAAAAATAATGTAATGAAGATAAAAGAGACAAGGAGTCACGAAAAGCAGCGGGTTTTCCGGTAGAAAAGGACGAAGGAACATAAAGTCATATCTTTACACACGTGGAACAATCTCCACCATAAAATAAAAACCCAAAACCCTACCCACCGTTAGATGAAATGAATAACATCCATTCCATTAGAATGTTACACTGTGAGATTGGTTTGGAAGATCGATGTTGCCAACAATAACCACAGAAAAAACTTAAAGACACAAAAGAAGCAAAGTGCTCAGAACTCAAAAAAGCTCTTAAAATTAAACACACTCTCAGAAGAATAATGAAAGCTCTTAAATTAGAGTGAGACAGAGAAGTGGGCGTGGCGGCGTTTGCAGTTCTGTTCTGTGTTTCTTTGTTTCTTGTCTGTCTTCAAACACAAACATAAACATAAACGAGTTCAATGCGTGATTTATCACTATGTTCCTCAACCAACTAACCAAACCTTCAATTCTTTACCCTAGTAGTTATTAATGTAACAACAATATATATATATATATAGAGAGAGAAAAATATATATATATATATATTTACATTTACACGCACGTACGTACACAAATACCATATTTCAAAGTTAAATTTGATTGGTTGTTATTTATTTATCTAAACAAAATAAGTATACGTATATATAGATCGAGGTTTTTTTTTTTCTTGATATGGATTTTCGTTCAGGGTTTGGAATAGTAGTAGCAGTAGAAGAATTATGGCTGGTTTATTTTCATTAGGAAGAACTGAAGAAGAAAACCAACAGAATAATAATCCAACAACAGAATTCTGGTATAATAAGAATGATGATTCTGTTGTTTCTTCATACCGTGGTTTTGAGATTTGGAACCAACATCCTCATGATCAACAACAACAGTTGTTTTCTTTACAACAACCTCAGCAGCAACAAGATCTTTACTCCTCTGGTGTTGTGTTAGGAGTGGGACCTACTAGGGTTTGTTCTTCTGATGAGAATAGATCTGCTGTGTTTGTAGGAAGTGGAAGTGGGGGTATAAGTTGTCAAGATTGTGGGAATCAAGCTAAGAAAGATTGTCCTCATATGAGATGTAGAACTTGTTGTAAAAGTAGAGGTTTTGATTGTCAAACTCATGTTAAGAGTACTTGGGTTCCTGCTGCTAGAAGAAGAGAAAGACAACAACAACTTTCTGCTCCTAAATCATCACAACAACATGGAGATATTGTTCCTGAAACTAGACACAGAGATCTTAACAATAACAATTCCTCTTTAGCTTGCACTCGTTTACCTACAAACCCTTCACTCACTCTCCCCCCTTCAGCAGGTATATTATATTATATATAATATATATGTTCATTTTGTTTCTATTCTTTTATTGTGTTGTCACTTTTGATCTATGACTATATGCATATTTTCATGTGCTAAGCATATATTACTGAAAAAGATAAATGAAGGTACCGAGAAAGTTTTGGAAGAGAATATAGATTGCGTGTGTAAAACAAAATTTCTGTTAGCCTTTTTCTTTTCCAAAACAGTGTTGTTCTGACGAATGAATGGGATCAGTGACAGGGAAGAAGCTGTTACTGTTAGTTTCTGTAGTACTGTTCTCTTTCTTTTCCAACAACACTCACTCTTCCACATACCAACAACACTTTCACCTTTTCTTTTCTCATATCTTATCATCATGTACATGAGTTATTCAATGAATTTTATGTACACATGTAATGTTACTTTATATAAAGCTGTGGTATGGTATAATTTCATTTTGTTTTTGTTCTAAATGTATAAATTATCATTTAAAAAAGGGTTATTAGAGGAGATGAATTTTCCAGCTGTGGTGAATTCTCCAGCAGAGTTCAGGTGTGTGAGAGTTAGCTCAGTTGATGAGAACGAAGAGGAGTATGCATATTCAACAGCTGTAAACATTGGAGGGCATATTTTTAGAGGAATTCTGTATGATTATGGTCCAGATCATGGGAATAATAGTTACAATATGGCTGCCGGAAACGCCTCTAATTCTAGTGGTACAGCCCTTGAAGGGGTGGTTGAACCTTTGAACCTTATCTCAGGTGTCCCTGCTACTGGTGTTGGGGAAATTGTTGATCCTTCTTCTTCTTTGTATCCAGCTCCACTTAATACCTTCATGCCTTCTAGTGGTACGCAATTCTTCCCCCACCCAAGATCTTGAACAAACTATTCATCATTCAGTGCCTAAACAAATTAGGAAAAAACAATAACTTATTTTATTTATTTTGTATTTTATCATTTAATTTACTGTATCTCTTTATTATTATTATTTTACAGCCTTTTTCTAATCATTTCACAGTCTCGTAGACTGTAGTGGACTAGTGCAGTAAACTTAATTTGATGATGTTTTGAGAAAAACTCAAATCTATAATAAAGAAATAGGATTTTAATTGAGTTTATAAAGGAACATGTGTCGAATTATATAGGACATTTTAGAAGAATTTAGGGTTAAGATGTTCTCCATTTCTTTAAAGAAATCAATAATTTTATTTGTTTGGATTAAACTCATTAAAAGAAGATTCCATTACTCACTTCGATCTACTTCTTTTATAAATTAAACCATCAAATTTTTATGTTTAGATGCATTTTTGGTTGATCTATTTTATCATAAACGAGATTTTAGTCTCCCTATTTTAAAATTTGTTGCTTTTGCATGTTTGGCCCTGATTTCAAATGTAGAGAAAATATAGAAAATTATCACTTTTAGGGCAAAAAAATCACAATATTTGGAGACAATTTTCATATATATTAAAAAATTGCAATATAATTAATATACATATAATATTGATTTTTCATCTTTCAATATAAGTTAGTAATGTTGCCTAGGAATATATTTGGAGAAAAGTAAAAATGTATATAGTAATTTGAAAGAGTATTTTATATTTATTAATACCTTATTCCCGAATGGTACGTTTATATAAATGCATTAAGTCATATATGACTAACATGATGTGTGTTACTCATTGTAATTTAAAGGACTAAAATAAAAGAGTGTTTTCTCTTTTATTTTGGTCTTTAAAATAATGAAGTTTAGACTATTTAGTCCCTCAAGTTTTTTTTTCCTTTTATATTGATCACTTATAAATATTAAATACTTTGATCATTTAAGTAATAAACTTTAGACACTTTAGTTCTTTCTTTAGAAAATAAAATATCTTAATATTTGTAATTGTTAATGAATCAAAGGGTTCAACATTCATAACTTAAGGATCAAAATAAAATGAATTTTTTCTAAGAGACCAAATTATATAATTTTGTAACTTAAAGGTCTAATATGAAAAGGGACAAACTTAAAAAAAGCAGAGCCAAATCTAAAAATAACTTAGCCAACAAAAAGTGTAATTAATTTTGGCCATTATCAAATTCCATCTCCTTAATTTTTTTATGATAAGGATGACTAGCTAGCTAGCTAGCACTTTTTAATTGGTTTCTTTATTTTTCTGTACGGTATATAGTGGACATGATCTGGCTCTATATTGTTGTGTACTAAATCTTTTTTGTATTTTATATTATTTTTGGGTTGATTTTTTCTTTCATGTTGAATTTCTATCACATTTTCTTGTTGGTTTTCAACTTCGAATCTGCTTTTTCCCCCCGTTTATCCGTGTAATTGCCGGTTTGAATTTAAATAAAAACATAGTTTTGATCATTTATAAATTTATAAGTGTACTAATTCTCTGCAAGGATTTCCTTTTAGGTATATTTTTAATTTAATTTTCATATGTAACGTAATGGGCAAGTCCAACCACGGATGAAACATTATTAAAGTTTAATCTGACCTTGCATAGTTGTGACGTTGATTACGGGAATGTTGCTTATCAATGTGTTCATATATTTAATGCACATGCAACAAAACTATATACGTATTTAGGGGAACACTCCAATTTTTTCATCCATGGAGTACAACATATATTTGGGATAATTGAAAATTGTTATGAGCAATGAACACTATAACAAGTAAAACAAAACGAATGGCTATAAGATGTGTCAGTATTTTCCGTAACCTATTGATGCAACATGTTCCCCACCTCAAACTACATTTGTATACCACTATACCTTCATAATCTTTTGCTATATAATTTAGAACCAAAATTACATAATCTTTAGATATCATGATTCATGAATAACTAAACTATACTTTCACATTTACATTTTTTACATCATATCAACTCCCTTTCATTTCATACTGAGTTCCGAGATAAGTCAACTTTTTATAATAGTGTGACTATTCTTATTTATGTGACTATCATTTTATTTTATTTTATTTTATTTTATTAAATCGCATAGTTGATATGTAACCCTTAAAAGGAATTAGAAATATACGTTTTTTTAGATTGATGGACTAATCCCTTCAAAATGTATGGATTTTTATCTTATTGTAACATATTGAGTACCTCTTATGTTCATTGTTCTGAAAGCATATATTCCTGCTCAAGTTTCCATATTGAGACACAACGATTATTAGGAAAAATTACTATTCTGTTTCTTCTATTCATCACATTCCTTGGTAAATTTGTAAAGCCGTAAACGACATTTATTTAAAAACAAAAGGAACAAAGTTGAATGTATTTAATATGAACCTCTCAAAAGTAATTTAAAAATGAACATTTACCATATTTAGTAAAAAACTGAATATTTTAATAATACAAAGTAGAGAATAATAATAATGGTGTTTTATTAAAACTGAATAAAAATACTAAAGCTTATATTAGGAACAAATCCATATTAGCCAGCCCCAACAAGATTATTGTTTTAAAATAAAATATCTTCATTTTTGTTTGGACGTTCATGACTTTTGGCTTTTTTTATGTGAAATAATATTGACAATTGAGTAATTCTAAGGACACTTTCTTTTCAACATTCTCTCTAATACTCGGTCCCTTATTGGATGAAACTAATGTATGTCCCACCACTTTAAGTGGAAACCATTTCCAATGTGTGAAACCAACATTGATTTAAACTAATAATGAAGTGAGTGTTTGAGAGAGTGTTGAAAAGAAAGTGTTGCTAGAACCTCATTGACAATTTTTGAAACAACATTTTTTCATAGTCATATTGTGTTCGTACTTTCTCTTCATTGATTTGGTTTTTGTGTTAATATCTATATTTCTTTGTTTATTTTGATTGTTTAAATAACATAGAATACCTCTTTTGTTCTAAGCAAAGGTGATCATATCATGACTTCTGACTGATAATAGATGTAGCTACATTTCCAGAAAGCCACTTATTATGAGTCATGAAGAAAATAATGAAAAATTGAATAAAAATTGGGACTGGGAATCTGGATTACATAAAATTCCGTGCTTCTTGATTCCTTTGATTCACCTCTGTTTTTGTAGGGAGCTTCACTCCTAGGATTTGATTAGTTAAGATTAAGAATATGGCTTATGTTGGGTGGATTAATTTGACACTTACTATTTATAGACGGTGAGTTTAACATTCTCCTTAACATAATTATGAAGAATCGCCGGAATTTGAACAAAAGCTATAAGCTCGAGTTTCAACAAAACTACGATTTTATTATAATTGTCCAACTCACGTGATTTTTATATGCAGCAGAAGTGGTTTATATGATTGTTCTTTGATATAGTGATGTTAATTCCATTTTGTTACCTATGTTGTTTTTTTGACACTGCTTCTTTTTACTATGATCTTTACTTACTTATGCTTGTACATATCTACTAATTCAGCTTCTGTTTTGTATTTGCAAAAAGAAAAAAATTCCTAACTTGCATACACTTGATGTCCCTTGTTTTATGTGTGCAAACCAAAATAAATGACCGGAAAAATAATCCTATCATGTGGAAAATCTCATATAAGTGTGAGAGATTAGGTTGAGTGAAACTTTGCAAGACCTAAGTCTAATATGGTCGGAAAATTCAAGACATAAATCTAGCATGCGGTGTCATGTGCTTATTTTTAAGCCTAAACTCACATTCTCAAAAGCTTGATTTGAATTGATAGGCAAAGTAAATTTTATATGAAGATATTTAAATAAGTAATGACAATAAATACCTCATAAGTATGGGCCAGACAACTATACTCTATTTTCATATGTTCCTCGATCCATCACTCAATGGTCAAGTTAGGGACGGAGTTAGGGGGGGATCAAGAGAGATCACGGTTTTCCCCACCCCCTAGTATCCTATCGTTGGCTTTTATAAAAGCCTTTTAAATTTCGTAAAGTTCGTAAAATAGTAACATTAAGAGTAAAATATAAATACAAAGATTAAAAAAATACAATAGTATGCTAGTATAAACAAGCATGGATAATAATTTATTATAAGAAAATGTTATTTTTCTATTTGTTTGACAATATTAACCTTGTATTTATCTTATAATATCTTAAATTTTTTATAAGTTGTTAATTTGAAATTTTATTTTTATTTACTAAATTATACTGTCAAACTTGATCCCCCTAAATTTAATAGCTCCGTCCCTAAGTCACGATATTAACATCAAGAGTATATTTGGATGAAATAATTTTTGAGATAATGTAATTTTTTAGAATAATTCAAGTTATTCTATGTAAATTTCATTGTTTAGATACTAAATTTGAAGAATTTTCAAGATAAATGGATTTTATGAAATATTTTGGTAAAGCGAAATTTAGGAAATTTCAAATACTACGTAAAAATTAAGAATTTGAAATTCCTTGATTACTTTAACATATATGAATCTCAAATTGGTCTTTATAATACTTTCAAATTTTGCAAATTTATCTTCACAATTTTCAAATTGGTCTGTATTTTCATTTTTTTTACTCCATATTTTTTAAATTAGTTCCTCAACCTTTTGATATTTCAAAAGGATATTCCAATAAAGTTAAGAAAGAAGAATTGTTACTCTATTCAAACAAAATATTTAAAAATGAATCGATTCAATTCAAACATTTGAATTGCTTAAAATTTTAATTTTCCTAAATTTTTTAGCTACCACATCCCAACACATGTGCATTCATTTGTGTGCCTCCTACTTCAAGGTGAAATATGAGAATTTAGTAGGCTATATGTGATTTTGAATAAAAGTAAATTAAGCACAATTTTTATTTTATTTTTTCCCTTAGATTCCATCTTGTCGAGGTAATCTTATTTTTGGAACATTCCCTTAGATTCCACTTGAAATTCCAATTTTTATTTCGCAACATTGTTGGAATCTAGTTTCTTTAGACTCAACCTCCCGTTGGTACTTCTAAAATTGTTTTAACCAATCACTACTTCTAACATGTAGTACTATATGTTTCAAACAAAAAAAACATGTAATACTACTTATTATAATAACCATTTTGAAAAATGAATTTGCTCCTAAACATAGATTGCATATAATATGTACCTCTATAAAATGGTCTAAATGCGAACCCTTAATATTGTTTTTGACATATTTTATTATAATATTGGACATTTTTATTATTTTTTTATCATCATTATTATTATTAGTTTTCTTATTATTATTATAGAAATCAACTTTTTACTAAAAGTGATAATTTTTTGGATATTTTCGGATGTTAAGCATTTTTTTAATCGTTGATGTAGATGGGAATTTGGGAAAGTGATGTACCAGTACCATGAGGTGTAACTCTATCCTTCTTGTAAAACAGCTCATGAAGTCCTATTGTTGGTAAAGATCCACTCTTCTAAAATGAGCACGTCATAATAAATCATCTCTTTGGTACGATAATGATTCTTGATTTTTTTTATTTTAAATTTATTCACTTTACAATATCTAAGTCCATGTTGGTAAAAAGAAAAATTAGTTCATCGAAATAAAAATTTTTGGATTCATTCTTTCTTACCCAAGAGTACAACACTTCACTAATCGTGGATGATTTTGAAGAATCATATCATATATGATCAACGGCTTAAATTTAATATTTTCTTCTACCTTGGATTCTTATTCTTCCTTATTTCAATATAATAAATAAGTACAAATGTACAATAACATATTTTGCCAGCTACCACTATGAAAGCATGGAAATTATTTAATTTCAGCCGGCCTATTAATAAATTCTGGAGCCTATATTTACTATTTCAAACCCTATTCATTCAAATAAAGCTTTTACTTTCAAAACGAATTATTTATCCCATGTTAACTAGTAGTACTCCCTAACTTTTGATTCAACCCTAGTTAGCATACCAAATAATTCAACTATTTCAAAAGTATCCCAGCAGCTGCCTTTCACTAATTTTTGTTTTTTTTGTGTGAGCACAAAAACATACAATTGTACTTCTATGTCGTGCTAGGATGATAAAAGATTGTAGAGACATTTGATACTATGTGATAAAGGTTTGAACTTGTAATATTTACGGTCTTTGCACTTAGTATGTGTGAGTCGCGTGCTAGACTCTTTGAAACAAAAAGATGAAACATATAGCTTTTTCTATGACTTAGATTCAAAGTTTCAAGACTATAAGCTACAAAACATTTAAAGGAGTGAGTACTCACCTTGACTTCATAGTCTTCCTTTTAGTTGCTGGACCCTGGCTTAGGAATCTCTACCAAACAGCCACGCAAGTCATAAGCAACTTTGTTGGTTACTTCCAAGCCCTATTCTTTGAAGTTTCATTGGTGCTGTGAATGTGATTCATGGCTTTCCACAACTACATATACTGTTAATGTATAATAAAGCTCAAAGGGTTGTGGAAGCAGACCCCCACTTGTAATGCACGCTTTGAAATAGACTTAACAGTTCACGTGTTTGTCATAATTAAATAGCATACTATAATTGAAGGAAGAAGCATATAAGTATTATGAAGTACTCTGATGTATGAATAGATTTAGTACGTACATGTTTTGGATTTTCAATGAGTCTAATAAAATTACACTAATGCTGTCATTTTGTTGAAGCTCAAATTCAAAGTGTAGTTTTCGTCAAAATTACAGTGATCCAATGTGATTCTCCAATCTACCGTGAATGCAAACATATACTTATAGTACATGTTTGATATCGCCGTGGGTTTATCCACTCGCTACAAGAAACTTGATTTGTAGTGATGGGCAAAAACCATCACTAGAGGATAATTTATGTGGGCATATGTGGCGAGAACATTGACCGACGGACACATTTGCCGTGCATTACACCTAGCAAGTTGCAACACAATTTTGTTTGTTTGTGCATGTTATACCTATACTTAAGTAATTTCGAGATCTCGATATTACTGGGATTTCAACAAACACCAAGTGCATATTTGGAATTAGTGAGCGAAACTTTTGCATAATCACGATGGTTCACCAGGATTCTGCCAAATTTACCATTAATCCAAATATTCACTAAGTGTATGTTTTGTATCACAGCGGAATTGTTAGAATCATGGCGAGCCATCGCTGCACTGCAAAGTAACACCCTAACATGCACTATGTATTTTTGTAAGCCAAAACAACACCAAAGCAAATATAACGGCCATGAAATATTATAGAACTTGTTGTAGAATAATGGGGTGGATTGTATTTTCGTACTGTTTGCAGCTGAAGCAGTAGTATAGGGTGAGCCCCAGGACCAGGACATATATATAGGAGCCTAGGTAGTTCACCATTATGGAATGGTGGTCTCACCTCAACTCTCTGCCATAACAATTCTGGTTTCTGGTGGTCCCATTGGAATGCTTGGAGATTACTCTCCCAGGCCCTAGCTCCTCCTTCAAAATCTTTATTTTTTTTGTGTGTGTTTTGGTGGAAATAAGCAAGTTCAAGGCTTTGTCTGTGAAATTGAATGTCTATGTCGCAATCTTTGAGCATGCGTTTTTTTTAAGGGATCTTGAGCATGCGTTATCAAGGAATGGTAGATTAATTTATTTATTTTCACAAAAGGAAGGGTAGATTTTTTTTTTTTTGAAGGAAAAAGGAAGGGTTGATTTATTATTATTATTAATTTTTTTAGAGGTGATTTGTTATTATAGGTATAGATAATAATAATAATAATAATAATAATAATAATAATAATAATAATAATAATAA
>Ga0315913_1005333_pt1 | contig 15602 bp, 10 predicted proteins | sample MpolsnodulesMG_FD_207736 | JGI IMG/M metagenome (GOLD analysis project Ga0315913, IMG submission 207736) | Medicago polymorpha root nodule microbial communities from Los Angeles, California, United States - small nodules | ecosystem: Host-associated > Plants > Roots > Nodule | place: USA... | reverse complement strand
GATTGTAACATAGGTTATATCTACCATAAATATAGTCAAAAAACGTGAAAAAACTTAACAAAAACGTGCAAAACCAATTAAATTGCATTGAACACCGTCCAAAAAACGTGTGTTCTTCAGTTCTGACCACCGACCAATGTGCGTGAGTTAACTCGCGCACAAGCCTGTGGTGTGTGACTTAAGTAACGCAGAACATATAAGGTGCGTTAGTTAAGTCACGCAATGTGACTTAACTAACACAGGGGCATTATTGTCTTTTCAGCTGGGTGCGAGCGAAAAGTGCAGGGGAAAGAGCATAAATCTTTATAGTTATGTCTTACGCCACACCTCAAACCAAGTCCATGACTTTTCAGACACACCTTTTTCCTCTTCTTTTTTTTTTTTTTAAGAAAATTCTATGGAAAAGAATTGTTAGACGCACAAAACAAAATTAGTATATTTATGATATGATAAAGTGATGTGATAAATGTAATACATTTATGATATGATAAGAAAAGAAAAGAATTAAAGAAAACAAAATTAGTTATTGAATAAGTGTATGTAATTTAGGGGTGTTTAGATATAAAAGTTGGAATTTGATAGGTTAGATATGCATTGTTTTAGAGAGGAGGTGTAATATATTTTTAGTCCATCCTTAAAAAAATATATATTTAGGGATATTTATTGTGTTTTCTGTAATGAGTATTGGACCGTCAATATCTTCCTAAGGATCTCAAGAAGGGCTCTAAGGCCCAAGGCGCGCCCTAGCTGACTTCTAGAAGCCTCTAGATCTCAGCCTAAATACCTAAAATATCCTCATTACTTATATAGCTATGCCTAAAATATCCACCACCCTCGACGGAGAAAAAGAGTGCACAAACTCAATGATCCGAGCATAACTCGTTTTGTTCCGTTCGGACAGACCAATATAGCTATGTCCAAACATGTCAGGGTCATGCCTGAAGTGATCAAGACTCCAGTAGAAATGAAAGCGAGGAATACGGGTCAAGGCTATCTTTCCATCCTCATAAGAACGGTCCACCGCCTTCAGAATGGTCTTCAACGTCGCCTCAGTTCACGGTCTGACCAAAAGAATTCTCTCTGAGAAGTCTGTCACGCGACCAGTGAAAAATTTGAACAGTTTCTTACGCTGACGGAAGGAGACCCAGTTTTGGCCTCCGTTTTTATCTGTCCCCCGCTGAACGACAAAGATGGTGAAAACAGGTCCTTAGTAGGAGGAAGGTGCAAGAATCGACACACCAGTTCGAAAAACACCATAAAAGCAAAAGAATCCGGATGCAACTGGGAAGGGCACAACTCCATCCACTTGAACACACTTACTTGGAAGCTAGAGAAAGGAAGCCTAAAACCTACCTCCTGAAAAACCGCCTCGTACATAGGGATACGATTCGCAAGAAAGCTCGAATAGATTCTTTCCGAGGTATTAGGGAGATTGACTTCCCAATCTTCTCTCTTTCCAATCAAGCGGTGCGGAGTTTTCGCCATCCCATTTGACGAAAATAGCGAAATCGCCCCTAAAGGCTCTTTTCTGACCCTAGGAGACGTCATGTATGATAGCCTCGTTCCTCTTTGGGTTACCTGCCATGGGTCGGACCTGAAAGAAGGCACAAAAAGGGTGAATCTAAAACGATCAGGTTCGTCGTCCCTTCACACATCAGGTTCACTTCGATAGCAATACACCCTAAAAACCTAAAACAGGAGTGAGATCGTGACGAGCGACCACTCAACAGAGACAAGTTAAAACTCTATAAAGGATACAACTAGTCTCCAGTGGTTCCTCCTTTCATAGGACGCAAATACTCAAATAGAGTTGGGTCCCTAACACGCAGTCGGAACAACCACACAACGGTGGAAACCACCGCAACGGAGTAACCCTAGATATCATACATGCAAGATTACAACTTTTTAAGCAAAAAGGCTACGGTAATCAAAGCAGTAAAGACAAAAAGAAAGGTGTGGAAATAACGAACCTGTAATGGAGTTGAGAAGATGAACTTGTTGATGCAGGAAAAAGGGACCAAAATGCACTAATCTCTTCAAAGAATTCTGGAAAACTTAAAGTTGCTAAAAACAGAGAAGTGTGAAATGTTCCAAACAAACGTTCGAAACATATTTATACTCCCTTCTGTGACGAGGGAATCTCTTCTGTCTTGGGGAAACGTATGATGCGAACACAACAATTGCGGACAGACGCCCGCAACAATACTACTTCAGCGTTACAAGGCGAACACACAAGAAAGATTAGCGAGCGCTAGCCCCCGCACACATCATTCTTAAAAGTTCCAAATGTCAGGTACATAGTCTTGAGAGGCGTCCGCTTAGGCCGAATATAGAGCCCGCCCTACGTATTACATATGACGCTTCCCTAGTATATCATCCAGCTCTCTGAACAAATATGTTCAAACCCACACGGGGGCCGCCACAATCAGTCCCCCCTTGCCAAGCTTAAGTCATCACTCTTTGACAAGAGCAACGACTTGGGGGGCTACTGTTCTGGACCAGTCAAAGACCTGGGCTTAAACCACTAAGGCCCAACAACTAACCAAGCCCAAATGATGCATTTGGCAAAATTACTCGCGACACACCCCTTCCCCGCGAAGGGGATATACAGAGCAAAGGAGAATAGTTCAAACGTCCTGCAACGTTCGACAACGTCTCTCTACCCACGTTCCCGCGAATATCTCACCGGCGGTTACACTTCTTACGATTCCGTAACCGCCGGTCACACGTGTGCCTTACAACGACTTTGGATTCACCCACCTCTATAAATAGGAGGTTCCTCGCAGCCTCCAAGGTAGAATCTTCTTCACTCTAAAATCCCCCATTCTGAACCTCTACTGACTTGAGCGTCGGAGTGTCTGCAGGTACACACCTCCCATTCGGTCCAGCGCTCACGGAAGTTCTCTCACCACCACGAACCACCACGTTCACTACTAAAAAAACAAAAATTAGTGAGGGAAATTTAGTGAGGGAAAACGTGAAATCCCTCTATAATTCCGTCACTAAATTTTGCGACCAAGGAATTTGTGAGGAATTTTATTTTTTCCGTCACTAATTTCCCTCCCTAATTTTGCTTTTTCTAGCAGTGGTTCAACCAAGCACTGGCAGCCACCTTCTGATCAGGTACGATCAGTATCCAACCAAGTTTGATGTATCTAAGAATTTATCAAAAATAAAAATGAATCCCCACAATGTGTTCATTGAAAATAAAAAAATCCCCACAACGTGTTTTTTGCATGCGGTTTACCCTGTCCCTGTTTATATGCCTTTAATTTTCTTGTCTTTTTTTTTTCTTTTATAGCTGGTGGGGACTTTGGATTCCAAACTTTTGTTTTTGTATTATCGTATTTATCGTTGCTCTGAGCCACAAAAACATCGAGACGGTAAGCACCAGGCAATTCTTTGTAAACCTGCTTGACAGATATAATGAGGATTTGTTTCAAAAAAGTATTTGTAAATCTATTAGACGTATGATAATATTGACATGGAACCTAAGTGTATTTTTATCTCAAATCATAAGTTCAATTCTCTTTGATATTAATTTCGTTAGACATGTTTAATTCTTAAAAAAAATACGTGAACAAGTTAATTTTTCTTTGTGAAAAAAGTAATTTTGTGTACGGTAAAAATCTTTGTTTTTCTAAAGCTGAATCAATAACCGCCTAATACGATCAATTATAATTTTCATTATTTTTGAATGGTCATTACAACACCACATAACAATTTTTTTGAGGGGGGACCACATATCAATTATTTAATTATTAATTATTCAAGCAGTTTTATTTAATTTCCCTTAGAAAAAAGTTGTATTTAATTTGAACATTGAATAATGCTAGTTTCAACGAATTATTTGTAGCGAATTTATCCCGACATCATTCTGATTGACCAGCTGCCCATGTTTTCCGCAAATTCCTACCTAAAGCAGCCCCATGTATTCTACACATGACTTTAAATAGTGACACATACTCTTCTTGAAATTTTCCGAGTGGTTTTCTCGGGATATATAGCAGCGTTGATGCTTGATTAATGTTCAAACAGCGCTGCTATATATCCTGAGAAAACCACTCCGGAAATTTCAAGAAGAGTACGTGTCACTATTTAAAGTCATGTGTAGAATACATGGGGCTACTTTAGGTAGGAATTTGGCGGAAAATATGGGCAGCTGGCCAATCAGAATGATGTCGGGATAAATTCGCTACAAATAATTCGCTGAAACTAGCATTATTCATCAAGTAAAGCTCCTATATAAGTGTGTGGCAAGTGTTGTTCTTAAACACATGCACATAAAATCAAAACTACTATGAAAGAAATAAACAAAGAAACAAGAATGGAAGTAACTCAAGTACTACACATGAATGGAAGCGTTGGAGAAGTAAGCTATGCAAACAACTCCTTACTTCAGGTATTTTTTTTATTTGTTGAGGAAACCTTACTTCAGGTATATAATACACACACACACATATATATATAGGTTTTTGCTAGAAGACACCTTTTATGAAGGTGTCTTTTAGCAAAGTTATAACTAAAAAGTGGAAATCACACCTTGAGGTGTGGATTGCTAAAAGACACCTTCATCGATGGCTTCTAGCAAAACTCATATATATATATATATATATATATAATATATGTCTGCTAACTTGCTCCTACCTAAAACATAAAAGGAGTAAGTTAACAAGCCTACTTTTACATGCTTTTTAATAAAAACTCAATTACCAAAAAAATATATTCTTTTAAAGTAATCTATGTTTTTTTCTTTTACAAAAAGCACTTAATATAGAATATTCTTATTAACCTAACAAAGTCATCACAAAAAAAAAGAAGCTATTAGTTTAATTTAATTTAATTTACGTCTACTTCAAATCATTAATGAATAAGTTAGCATCCTACATCCACTTAGTTTTGATTAAAACGCCAATTCTTTCTTTTAAACAACCACGTAGATGAATGGATATTTACGTAATTTACATTTTATACTACAATTTAATTTTTTTGCATCATTATAGTTTCGATCCTCATAATTTCACTCACTCACGAAATTGATTTCCCATTTTAAAATGACACGTTTTTGGTCCCTGACTCTTATTTTTGGCTTTAAAAATAGTGATGTGACATATTTTAAATGATATGTCACACGATTTGATGATGTAAATGATCAACCACCATGAAATTATTAGAAAATCCCTTTAAAACTTCAATTTAAATATGATATCACCATTTTTATGTTCAAAAATTTAGATATGGTGATTCAAAGCTGGGCGATTTTAAAATGGGGAAACCAATTCTATAAGTGAGTGAAAATAAGGGGATAAACACTCTAATTAAGCCTAATATTCTTAAAAAACAAATATGAACAAAACAGCCCTGACCGTTTTTCAAACTTCTGTCTAGTTGGTACTACTTTAAAATAGAAGAATAAGATTTTTTTTTTGTCAAAAATAAATAGATATAGATTGTTAACTTAATCCCTTAAAAAAAACATAGATTCGATCTATGTTTTTTTTAAGGGATGAATCTCTACCTACATCTACCAATTTCAAAAAACTATTTTTACAATGCATTGTAAAAAAGAAAAGAATTTATAATGCGGACTTAATCAACGATTTGGTGAATTTTTATTGGACTTATCGTGATTCTAACTAAATCACTACTAATTTACATGCTATGTTTTCATGTAAAATAACAAAATATTTAACAGAAACATTACATTATTATTGATATTTTAAAAACTTGTTTTCAAATTTTTTTTATACCGACTTTCTCATATCAGTATGTAAAAAATTTCTTATGCAGATATAAGTAAATAAAATCACCAACAAATCTTTTAATTTTATTTGTTGTCGGTGTGATATATTCCATATGCAGTTATATAAGTGTATCAAACAAAAATATAAATATCTTTAAGTAAAAAAGTGATCAAACAAAAATATATATAGTATTGTCTCTATACTTAATAAAGGAATAAATAATTTAAGACAACCAAATATGTTAAGCATCCACAAAATACGGTATGAATTTTATGCATCAATTGTAAATATACAGCGAAAGGTGATTTCTTTAACAAAACCTCTGAGAGATGAAGCCATAACCAGTCTATATTGCAACACATTCCCCGGAAGCTTGGCAATTGCAGATTTGGGTTGCTCTTTTGGACCAAACACTTTGTTGGTGATATCAGAAATTATCAAAGGTGTGGAAAAACTTTGTCAAGTGCATCATCATAAATCTCCTGAATATAAAATATTTTTGAATGATCTACCGGGAAATGACTTCAACAACGTATTCAAGTCCCTCGACACCTTCAAAGAGAAACTACGTGATGAAATGGAAACTGAAATGGGCCCGTGCTACTTCTATGGGGTTCCTGGTTCATTTTATGGCAGGATTTTTCCAGATAATAGTTTGCATTTTGTTCATTCCTCGTATAGTCTTCAATGGCTGTCTAAGGTTTGTTTATACTATAGTAATTATCTTTTCTCATTATTTTAGTACTCTGTAATATACATTTAGTAAACGTTTCATCCCAAACATAGACGGTTCACTTTATTTAATCTACTCATAAAGAATGGTTAAATATGAATATTTTCTGTTGGATGGTGATTCATTAGGTTCCTAACGGTGCTGACAACAACAAAGGAAACATTTACTTGACCAGCACAAGCCCCTCAACTGTCATCAAGGCTTACTATAAGCAATTTCAAACAGATTTCTCTTTTTTTCTTCGGTGTCGTGCCAAAGAATTAGTTGAAGGTGCTCAAATGATTCTAACACTTATAGGAAGAAAATGCAACAATCCATCAAGCAAGGAGTGTTGTTACATTTGGGAGCTCATGGCTATGGCCCTTAATGATATGGTCTTGCAGGTATACTATGCATATCATATATATATATATATATATATATATATATATATATATATATATATATAAAATCACTAAGAGGGGTTATCACAATACCAAGTGTGAACAGGAGGTAATGTAAACTACGTGATAACCTCTCTTAGTTGGAGGAGCTCATTTGGTTTACATTAACTCCTTTTACATTCACCCTCATAGAACACTATAAATACATGAGTGAAAGTATGAGAAAAAAATTCTAAAATTTTGAAAAATAAAAATAAATAAATTTCACGATATTTTTTGAAGAAAATAAATTTAATAATATTAATATGATTTATTCAATCTATGCCCCAGGGAATCATTAACGAAGAGAAAATCAATACTTTCAACATTCCTAATTATTATCCTTCTCCATCTGAAGTGAAGTTGGAAGTTCTCAATGAAGGATCATTTGTTATCAATAAATTGGAGGTTTCTGAAGTTAATTGGAATGCTCTTGATGATTGTAATGCCTTTGAATTTGAGTCTGAAATGTCAGAATCACTCAGAGATGATGGATACAATATGGCACAATGCATTAGGGCTGTGGCTGAACCTTTGCTAGTTAGTCACTTTGGTGAAGGTGTCATTAAGGAGATTTTTGACCGCTATAGAAAAAATTTAACTGATCGGATGTCCAAAGAGAAAACTAAGTTCACCAATCTTAGCATATTGTTGACAAGAAAACCATGAGCAACACCATTTTTGGGTTCAATTTTATATTTGCAGTTTAAAATAAAATGCAAAGTTGTGTCAGTGGTTAATTTGCATTATTTTCCTTGTCAGTGATGTATAAATGTTGTTAGTTTTTTTTTTTTGAGAGGAAATGTTGTTAGTTATATGTTATGATATGTGTTCTTGATTGTATGTTGAAATCATTTATGAGGAGTTTAATTAGTGGCGTTGCCGGTATCCTGAAACAAGGGATGCGGACTTACGAAACACTAACACAGACACAAACATTAAACATGATATTGATACAAATATGTCAATGTTGATAGTAATTAATGAGAATGTCAAAATTGATTTCCATACAAAAATAAAATTAATTAAATTAATGTAATCACATGTACTCGAGTTGTATCGGTGTCAAAGATGAATGTATATTGGTGCTATATAGGCGCACAATTTATAGTTCATTAATTATTATTATAAAATTATCAGTTTTGTTAAAAAATTATTTAGAAGTTGAAATTATGTTATATAAATGATTGTTATTGTGTAAAGAAAAAAAAAATTGATTGTTAGTCATAGTGAAAAAAAACAAAATCCCCTTGTTCTATACTAAATTTGATATCCAAGTTTTTACCTTCGAGAATTTTGAATTTTAGTTTTAAATAATGAAATAGATGTTGTATATGTCTTGAAATATTAAACATGGGTTCAACCTATTTTGCAATGTGGAGGAAAACTTCGCGACGCATAACTCAAAAGGTTGCCTACGCGCGGGAAAACTTCGAATTCGTGATGTCGAGACGCGAGTTTTCTGTTTTCTTTGTCGCCAAGTTTTTATGGGTTGGATGAATCATATAAATATAGGTAGGTCATGATTAGGGTTTGGGTGAGTGAAAAACATGGGTTTTGTATCCAACACTCAAACTATGGTTAAGAGAGTTTTCTTAGGTTTTGTCTTGGTAAGAACTCTGGGGTTGGGAGAATCATCCCTGGATTCACCTTGTAGGATACTAAAATATTGAATATCTTGGTCATGGGTAGAGATTCAGGAAAATGGTAGAATGAAGTGAGAATAGAGGTAATAGAAAATGGTAGAATTGAGTCTCTTGAGATTCCTTTTGGAATCTTTGTGTAAAGTTACTCTGTTGATTAGTGAAAAGGCTTGAATATTTCAAAGGGAAGAAGTGAGAATAAAGGTAATAGAAAAGGCAAAGAGGCCATGTCAAAGTAAAAATCAAGGGGTGTTGACATATCAAAGTTCAAGTGATTTATCTGTCACACCCTATGCTATTTCAAGAAGGACTGTCCTCAAATAGGGGGTGGTAGTAAATCATTTGCTCAGATTGTTGTTGTCGGAGATGAAGGTTATGAAAGTGCGAGAGCACTAGCTGTTACAAGTTGGGAACCTGAAAGGAGTTGGGTTATGAATTCGGGATGCTCCTATCAAATTTGTCTAATAAAGGACATCCAAGAAAGGAGTTGGTTTATGCCATCATATTCTTAGGTTTTATAAGGAAATACTTGTCCTTAAAACCTTGAACAAGGTCCAGATCAAGGTACTTGTAACATCCCAATATTTTATATACACAGTATATGTCATTTCATATGTTTACTTACATATAACTAGTTAATTTTACTCAATGACCACGTCCCATGAGTTTGTTTGTTGGGTCAAAGAATTATCTATAATATTAAGTAACTTAGTGATTAACGTTCTTAGCCATGTCTTGCTTGATAATAGCAACAACCACCACTCACATATGTGTGTCATTCCTTCCTTATTTTCCCCTTCTACAATAACGGTCATTTGGCACATATTTTGCACTTTTATCTGCACATGATCAACACATACTTCTACTGATTTTTCTCCCTCTCTTACTAGTGCTTATAATCCTTAAATATGGGAATTTTATAAACCATAATTTGTGTCAACGTGGGTGTATTTTTGAGAAACTACATGTATAGTGACTTCCTTGATTTTAGAAACAATTGGAAACAAACTCCAGCCCCTCTCACTCTCCCTCTCGATATTATATTCTCACGTTAGCCTTCATAAACCGTTTTTATCCATTAGTAGACATGATCTAATTCTCTAACTTTCCTCATTCTTTTCCTACGTGAAACTTACTTGTTAACCTTCATATTTGCTGAATTATTATCCTCTTTTAATTGCCTTTAAAGTGGTAATCACAACACCATTCAAAGATCATTATACAATCCATTTTGGTGAAATACAATATACCTATTGTCTTTTCTCCATCGTGTGCAGTAATCAAGAATAAAGGGAAATCAATTCCCTTTGTACGTCTGTGGTTATCATTCCCCCTACTTTTCCGGTTCACCATTTTATCACCATTGATCATCCTTTCTCTTCACTCATGAAAAAGAAGAGAGTATCACTATAACCACTATTGTTCTGTCGGTAACATTGAATGGAGGAAGTCATAGCATTCTTAGCTCAAAAGTCAGCCCTCACATATTTCTTCTTAGTCACACGTACCAGCAATATTCATGAGGAAATTGAATTGTCGCTATGTCCTATGGTCTTCCATTTGTTCATATTGGGTCCAAAATTATTACCAGTCTTTCCTCCCAAAATGATTATTTCTTTTAAGTCCATCGAGCCATTCCTATCTTCACTTTTTAAATTTGTACAAGTCCTAAGGTACTCTAATATCTCATTTTTTTGCTTATTTATTTCCATACTCCAATTTCTAAATCTAGAATTATTTTCTTTGAAGCTTTGTGCTACGATTCCTCTAAGTACCTCGTCGGGCCATTCTTATCTCCAGATAAAGGCTTTTTCCCCATACGTCCATACTAAGTACTGGGTGGGCTGGGTTATTAAGTAGAGGTAGCAATTGTTGTCTTTTAAAAAGAAAAATAATTAAAACATGTTTTCATGGTAAAATTAATCCTTTCTAAAAGTGATTATTATTAATTATGAGTGATTATTCTTAATTATGTTTTATATAAAAGTTGTGTATGATAATGTGGTGTGAATTGATATATTTTATATTATTATGCTTTATATGTTTTTGTAATGTTGGAAAAGAAATGTTACATTTTTCTTTTGATGAATTAAAGAAGAGAAAGGTGAAAATGTGAGTTTGTGAAATGATTGACTTTGGGTTTGTGTACTTGATGATGCATTAATACTTGACTGTAATTGCCTTAGTGGCGGGTTAATATCATATTTCTTAGTGGTGCCTAAGTGACGGGATTTAAGTTGCATTTCTTAGTGGTGCCTAAGTGGCGGGATTTAGTTTTCATTATCATCATTATCATGTATGGCATATGCATCTGTGTGGTGCATGTGTGGCGGGTTAATTATATTTTGTGTGGATGTCTGTGTGGCGGGTTATAATTATATTCTGTGTGGATGCCTTAGTGTCAGGTTATATCCAGATCATGTAGTATTTAAGAGCATGCATTTTACACAATATTGCATTGCATTGGGTCTGTTATACATCTGTGTATTGATAAGTGATTAAACTGTTATATATACAAAAGAAATGTGTATGAACTTTACATTAAAGACTTAAATGTATTTTTCTTATTTCTTTTTGATTGAGAAGTTTTGATACTATCTATTTTGTGGCATTGTTCTTGTGCTTTGAGTATGAACCAATTTGGATAAGGAAATTGACCCTTACATTAATATAATGTTGTAGGTACCAAAGATGATATATGAAGTTTGATGTGTGATGAAAGCGTACGTGGGGACAAAAATTGGGTTTTTTGATTGAACTGTAACCTTAGAAGAATTTTTTGAAGAATATTTATTTTAAGAATTTTAATTAAATTATGTTAAGAATTTTGTATAGGTTTTCTTAAGAATTTATTATTAATAATAAAAATAATAGTAGTTTTTTTTTTAAAATAAATTGAATTAGGCGTAATGTCTTGGATCTAAAATCCAGAGCGTTACAGTACTCACACATCAATTCAAAGGATCGAACAAAAGCCATGTAATTAGGTGGAAGATGTGAAGGGGATAACTCTAGACACCATAAAACCTCCTTCTGAAAATCTAAGAAGAGCATTCTGAAACTCATGTCTTTGATGACAACCTCATGCATATTTATCATGTTCCCCTCATACCAAGAACATATCTTGCTTTCTACCAAGGGAATACTCACCCAATCCTCAGGCACCCTAGGTTGAATAGTTATGAATGAATGCTCGTCAGTTTCAGGGAGAGCGTAGATGGTGGACGTATTTAAGGGTTCATATTTTATCCAGCCGTTGATATGTTCCTTAGTTGGGATATGGCCTTTCCTTCTTTGAGCCATATGAAACATGAAAGGGAAGGGGGAAAAATAAATTCAACATTCAAATCCACCCTTCCTACACTGATTATAATGTTTCAGCGAGAGGAAGAGCATAAACGTTCCTCACGAATGACAAGACTAATGAAAACCCAATTACCCAAGGGTTTAGGATTACAATGAAGACTTCCTCTTAGAATAGCGTCTGGTTAGACTATAAGTCATAAACCAACGTCTAACAGTAACATTCTAAGCAATAAAAAAGGCAAAGAAAGACGTATAAATTTCCATACATCGGTGATTCTCTAAAATATCATGAAACAAATACTCAAAACCTATAACCATATCATCATATTCTACCGCAAGACATGATGAACAAGTTCTAAACTGAAAAGCTTAAAGCATGAAAGAAGTTAAGTATGAAAACACCAACCTGTTTGAATAATCGAAAGATCAAACAGGAGAGTGATGAGATATTTCTAAAATTTGGTAACAACTTTTGGATGTAGAACCTTCAAAAACACAGAAACAACAAACAAGAGAGTTAAAAGAGAGTAAACTGCATGTTTCACAAAAACCACCAAAATCTTTTATGCTATCCCATACAACACATAAACAAAACAACAATTTAGATCCAGGCATTTGATCAATCCAATGATTCAGGAGAAGCTCCATCAAACCCCCCCACACTAGAATCAATCCAACGACTGGGATGTTTTCCCAAAAATTAACACTAACATAACAACTCAAGAGCGTAAGTAATCAAGTGCATTACTAGTCTTTACATGTGGCACCCAGAAACCAAAGGTCATGTCCCTTCAATCTCATCTTTGAGATACTCGCAATAAATGTTTAGAGGACAAATGATTAAATCATCATGAGACACTCCCCTAAACGAGCAAATAATGAAAGCTCCCTGTGAGCATTACTATCAATTCAGCCCCTTTTTGCTCCTCACGAGCAAAGTTCTATTCGAACTAATCAACATAAACAAACATATTATGACAAACAAGTCAACAAGAAGTGTCACTAGTCTCAATTTACGGGTTTCACCATCGAAGAAAAATTTCTCTTCATGAGCAAAGATTATCCTAGAACTATTAATTCCTTTGTCCATCACAAATTCTGTTCGAGGAATCAAGCTAACTATTAAATATTTTGAACACCTAACAAGTACAATGCGAGCACAGCGTTGGCTTACAAATAAGTCCCCATGAGCACGGGTTTTATCCTAGCATAGAATCTCAAAATTGCTCGAAGTCATCCTTTTTACTCTAAGAATGACGACTTGGCGGACTACTCTATTTTGGACTGCTCAAAAGTTTGTGTTTGGAGCAGTCCAAGGTCCAATACACAGGCCCAATTCAAAATTGAACCATTTACTTAATTCACAGCCCCTCTCTGTGAGGGGGTGCTCGCGACAATATGGAGCGATAGTTCAAATCCTAAAACCATTACCGTCTCCAATGATTGCAAATCCTAACGTTCGACGGTTACGAATCCTGTATTCGTAACCGCTGATCAATGGTTACAAGGACAACGAACTCACAATTGAGGGACCAAATTGTCTTTGAAACGGTGAAGAAGCTCACAATAGAGGGACACAATTTCTTCCTTTGTATATAATACTTGAAGAAGGAGAATATAGGCTGAGAACACCAGTCCATACATCGGTTAAATTCACATTCTAACAACAACTTAATTCAGTAAAAAAGTATTAAACTCGATATTTTATTTTCAAAATCATGTACGGTCTTTTTTCCAGCACGTTAATTAATGGTATCCTCATCCATGGTTTATGGTACTTTGTAGTTTGATTGTTTGGTGAAAGAAAACTTCGCTGGTCCCTTTCAATTTTTCATTTTTTTTAAATTCGAAAGAAAGAATTTATTAATAAATAGCACAAACTATGCCAGAAAAAAAAAGTCATTAGAAAACAAAGAACAATTTGATTTTTTTTTTGTTTGCATATGAATTAAGAATAGTTTGATTTGACACCTATTGACGGACTATTGCTTGAATTAGAAAGGAAAAAAAACGTGCTAGCTTATATTGACAAAACCTGCCGGTGACGTTGACTTCTTAACTACTTTGATTTGATAGTGGACACTGGGCATTGGATGCATGAAGCATATCACATCAAGTATCTTTTTCTAAGAGACAACTTGAACCAATGAAAATAATACAAATTGCAATTTATCATTGAGCAAGTCTTCCATAGTCACAAGACTATGGACACAAGTTTAAACACACTCACATAAAAGCAAAATCTAAAGTTAACTTTATCATTACGTTTGAAATAATTAAAAGAATATGATGTGGAATTTTTATTTTGTGAGTGTGCCTAAAGGGTTTGTATTTTGGCTTGTGACTATCTAAAAATAATCTTTTATCATTGTTCGCTGCTAAATGGTAGTTATAGAAATAAATTACAAGAAAAACACAGGTGCATAAATGGAATGCAAAGCCAAGACACAAAACGATATGTTTAAACACACTTAACACACAAACAATCCAACGATCAATAGTTTTTCTAAGAATCTATTCTCTAATTATAAAACTTAATGTCTACTAAAGATACAATTTGCTCCTTCTTAATTTTTTGACACGTTATCAAAATTATATACTTTTATGTCTTTTGCTTCAACCTCCTCCTATTTTTCTCTCTTAAAATCAAATTAAAACAAACTCAATTGTTAAAACAAACTAACGTAATCTTTTTTTAAAGAGCAAACACACGTAACCTTAATCTCAATCAAAACAAATTTTTCTATAATTCAACTTCTAAATATCTATAGAGTTAAAAACATTTTACAATTTGTTATATCTTTCTCTAATTATGAAAGGTAACGACCAGTGAAAACAAATTTTTTGCCCCATCTTAATATTTTGACACCTTAACCTATATTTACTTTATGTGTCTTTTGTAACAAAAGATCATATTTAGTTTATGATGATCATATGATTTTTTCTTTTTTAGGATGTAATATAATTACCATCTTATGAGTTTTTCTTTTGTAGTTAATCCAAAGAAAAAATGGCAATTGTTTACACCTTTTAATCTAAAAAAATATTCACTAATCACGGGCATTATACTTGACTCAGGTATAACCCAAAACAGAGATAGAACATGATAAATCAGGCCAAGTAGACCGACCCTAATCTATCCTAAAAAAATCCACTAATCACAAGGGCAATCTAGAGAACCAGTATACGGGCGGGAAAGCAGTTTACAAAAAAAATATGAAAAGCGAACATCTGTGAAGAACAATTAATGAGTCGACCGTCAGCAAGGTATCAAATTCAAGTGCCAAAAACTCGCTAAACAAACCAACAAGCATAAAAGCTCTTTCCAATTTGAAGAACCAGAGTGTAGGCAAACAAGACACCTTGAAACCTGCAAATCTCAACATATTTAAAAACAATAGAGAATCAAAGAAGTCAGACCACCATGTCATATTATTAATAATATTTTTTTATTGTTGTAGATTATTAATTATTATATCTTTTAGAAATATGACTATAAAAAACCCTGAAAAAATGATAAATTAGTCACTAAATAATATAGTTGTACAATTCATACACGAGACTCGTAATGACATCTTTATCAATAGTGAAATCTTTATTATTTTTAATATTTTTACATATTTTTAACTTACCACTTCATAATATTTAATAACAACTATTTCAATGATTTTATCATGGACAAACTTTAAAAAAAAATCATGTGTTAATTACACCAACCTCACTTAAGGTCTTCTTAAATAACACAAACATTCGC
>Ga0315913_1005332_pt1 | contig 15604 bp, 8 predicted proteins | sample MpolsnodulesMG_FD_207736 | JGI IMG/M metagenome (GOLD analysis project Ga0315913, IMG submission 207736) | Medicago polymorpha root nodule microbial communities from Los Angeles, California, United States - small nodules | ecosystem: Host-associated > Plants > Roots > Nodule | place: USA... | reverse complement strand
TCAATCTCATTCACCCTACCCAACTTAGACCAACCACCAACAACAACATTATACGTGTCAACATTAAAACTCACCTTCCCTTTCATTGAATTAAAAACAGAAGCAGCAGCACCGACATGAGAGCGTCGACAAAGGCACAACAAAAGCACATTCAAAGCCTCGGTATCACGATCCAACCCAAGATCATCCAAGTTCCCAAAAACCTGAATTGCTTTCGACACATGACCAGCATTTACAAAACTATCAATAACAATAGACAACATTAACAAATCAGCTTTTACACCATTCAACTTCATCTCATCTAAAACCTGCATCATAAAATTGAAAATTTTCCTTCTTCCTAATGCCTTAACAATAACATGGTAACTACCAACATCCTTAGGCACCATTGGTTGTTTAAGCGCCCAATTAAAAAACATAACCATAGCTTCACCACTCAAATTCCCAAAGTTCAATACTTTACCAATAATATCAACATTTACATTAATACACACATTGGATAAAGCTTGTTCAATTGCAGCCATGCCCTTTAGTTTTTGAAGAAAGATACCGCGTAGTTTATCTTCAGGGGACAAAAACCCATCAACGGATTTGGATTCTGATTGTGATTCTGGAGTTTCGGAAGTGGGTATTGATAAAAGTTGGGAGATTTGGTGGAGAATGTGGCGTTCATCAAGGTTTGAAGAATTTTGTAGCGATGAGATACATTGGTGTAATTTGAGAAAAGGGTGTTTGGGTTTTGACAATTGAAGCAGAAATTGCGAAAATCGAAACGCCATGAAGAATATAATAATCACAGTAACTAGAAGAATTGGAATTTAAAATGGTTCAGAGTATTTGAAGGTATTCAGAAGAACCCAACAAGTGTTTGTTAAAATGCTTCAGAATGCATTGTGTTTGATGTTGTAGTAGCTAGCTGCACGTGGGCATGGCAATGGGGCGGGGTGGGGTGGGTTTTGTCATCCCCGTCCCCATCCTCTAATCCCATTTACTTATCCGTTACCCTACACATATCCAACGGGGATGAGAAATTGAATCTCATCCCCGTCCCCAATGGGTTCGGGTATTCCTGCCCCATCCCCGTCCCGCAGTGAATAAATTTTTTTGATAAAAAAGAATTTTTTTAAGCTTCAATGACAATATTGTAGTGCATTATCCAACAATTTGCGTCCATTTTAACATTTACTTACCGAATAATTCGGTTGCTCCTTTAACTATCAATGAAAGTTATTTATATCATGACAATTATCAAACCAAATAACATGGCATGTCAATGTCATTATCAACCTCTTCAACAAAAACAAAAATATGACCTTTCTACATTCGGGTAGGGTATGGGTTCGGGGTGGGTACATATATCCCCGTTACCCGTCCCATACCCGTATATTGAAATCGGGGAAAACCCAAACTCATACCCAAATCCAGTCAAATCGGGGAAAACCCGTCAAATCGGAGTTGATTTGGGCGGGTACCCATGGACACGGGTTTTGTTGCCATGCCTAGCTGCACGATACCTGTTTGTTAAAATGATGTATTTTAAAAAATAAAAAGATAAAACATAACCTAGTTAAAATAATGACATAATAACATATGAAGTAGTTAAAAATCATCTTAGCTTTTTCCACCATTTATGTTATAGATAATGAAAATGATAAATGATTTAGAGTGGATTTTGGTTTTTCTTGCTGGCAATAAAAATGCATAGCAAAGAGATGAATGAGCACACAAGAGCAGGAAAGTTAATGACATATTGACATGGTTATTTGAAAGTGCAGGAATATTAAGACTCCAAGCTATTGCATTTCATAAGTCCTACATCGTATAGTCAGAAGAGGGATACTGAAAGATGTCAGATATAAAAGGAGCAGTGAAGATTTGTTACAACTCATACCTTTCTCGGCCTTTTGGTTAAGATCAAGTGTAATATCTATTCTTATCAGCTTAATATCTGATATTTGGACTAATGGTCCACACGATATTAAATTTATTTTTTGAGGGGGAGAGATCACTAAAATAGCTTGCTATTGGGTCTCTCAAGTGTCGTCGTTGCGTTGCACTTCTGCATCAGGCTGGTGCACCCCACCAATTTTAGTCTAAAATTTTATAACATCTATATTTTGATTGAAGTATTGTAGTTAATTTTTCCCGAAGTTGCCACTAGTGTTGGACTAAAAAAGTTCCGCAGCATTATTAAAAAAAAAAAGTCAAATTTAAAGGGAATAATTACATGCAACGTGATCTAAACATGCTCGGACAATGATTCAGGCTTACCATACATGAATAGGGTCTAAGGGAATGATCAGCAAGGTCAGGATCAGTTCTTATTCTCTGTTAAAACAACGGCAGCCTTGGGCAGCTTATTTAGTAAATACAGAGAAATAGAATGGCAAAATCCTTTGTTGAAAAGAATAACAGATTAAATGGAAGTGTTTGAATAATCTAAATATGTACTCTGATTTTCACATAGTTATGCGTCTTATTCATTATGTGATTCATGTTTTCATAACTTTTATATTAAATCAAATCAATTTTTTTTTCTTTAATACTTTTCTTAATTTCTTTAATCAATAATTTTATTTTTTTTTACAAAATACTCAAATCTTTTAAAAGACAAAATGAGATATTTAAATTACCATTAAAACAGACAGGTTTATGTTCATTGCACTGGGGCACCAGCTCCAACTTAATTAACTTTTTGTAAAGCATTGAATAATTTTATTTTTGTTCCATTGAAAATTAAGTATTGTCGCCACTAAAACACTTTTGAATAATTTCATTTTGTGAAAAATCAAATACACAACGGTAGAAGAGATAAATTATTGAATGATTGTTTGGTCACACATGAAACAATGTATTTGATAGAGTTGAAAATGTAAAAATCATACAATAATTAATTGATAGAGTTGAAAATGTAAATATCATACAATAATTTCAAATTATTAAGACAACGAAAATAAAATTTATTGATGTTCAGAGATGTCTTTAATATTTGGGATATTATATAGCATAACTTTATACCTCACAATATGAGAACCAAAAAGTAATGATTCAAAGAGCTAGGCTCACCAGGTGTTGTGGACCAGACCTGCAGCGGCCTGTGATTCCTCCACTGTTAGGAGTAGGAGCTGTTCGCTGCTCTGTGAAACCAGCCTCACGCTATACCCTCCTGTCTAAGACCCACAGGACTCATGCCTTCGCTCAAGTCCCATGGGTCAGATCTCAACTTGGAGCAGGCAGACCAGCATGGTAGAGCTACCAGCCCAACCTGTTAAGCCAAAGCCATGTTCCATCACCTTGGTGCCCCCACTTGGGTCACAAGCTAGCGTTACCCAGCTTGGCAAACATACTAGCATGCCAGACCTTTATAAACACATACATACCTGTTCCATATTCTAGCCAATGTGGGACTTAATGGATCCAAGATGGTGTAGTATTAAGTTGGAAAATGGTTTACTTGATTTCTACATTATGCATACTATGGAGTAGTTACACAATGATTAAATAGACTCAAAATTATGATCCAAAACCGATGTTAAAGTAGTGAAACGTAGCACATATAATTTCTGAAGTGAACATATATATACCTGGTTTAGCTTAGAGTAACATCAGGCAACATTATAACTTGCTACTGCTGCTTCCTCGGGTTCTGGTTTTGTTCCCAAAACAGACTCAAATTTGTCTAATGCTTCCACGTATTTAGCATTCCTACAGCATTTAAACCAGCATTACTTGAATTTCTCTGACTCTGTTACTAGAATACACCAGAGTTCCTCTCAGCTCTGACGATCTACTTTTCAGTTAAATCACCGCTAATTGTTATCTGTCCTGTGAAACGTTGGAAACCATGGTTCTCGGATCTGTGAGCTTAGTTCACAAACAGGCGACTAGGCTAGCACTTCAGGGAAACATTGCAAAAATAAAATGCATACGCATTGAATAAACTAACCATGTCTGTTTTGCATTCTCATGATTAACGGTCCGATTCTTTTCCAAATTGTGTACATTACCCTTCCACATTCTGCTGCAGGCCAAATTTTGGTCCCAAACACAAAGTAAATAGTTTTACTCTTCAAAATAATTTTGAAGTTCATATATGCAAAATGACACGTCATATAATTTACATAGGACAGTTTCTTGACCATACAGAGATACCTGGATTGCTATTACCATTGCTATCATATGCATAAATTATTTTGATGTACTGAAGTCATATTCAAAAGATGTATTCATCACTAGATTTTCAATGTAACCTCAAATTCCACAACTATAAGCCAACGTTGACTAAATTAAGCCTCCAATTACCTGTTTTGAGCATGATATGATATCTCTAATCTCAAAGTACTTAAGTCATATTCAAGGAGGTGATTCTTCGCTAGAATATTAATACAATATCAAAATCCACAACCATATGCTCAACTTATAAACAACTTAATTAAACGTTTATAGCATGAGCGTTTGTCATATACACCCTCCGGTCACAATTATAAGCAAAACTTTGCATTTTAGATTCATTCATTAAATGATGTATGTAGTCTATAATAAAGACTATATACATCATTAATTGAATGAATCTAGAATGTAAAGTTTTGCTTATAATAGTGACTAGAGGGTGTACTCCCTCTGTCTCAAAACAACAGTCGTTTAAGGTTTATGCACGATTTTTGAGGATATGATTAATTGTGTTGATTTCAATGATAAAATTAGTGTCATTTACTAAAATACCCTTATTAATTATAGTTAGTGAAGTAATTAAGTTGGTTGAAATTCAATAAATAAGAGTATAATAGTGGAAAAAAAATAATAAATGTTGCATTCGTATCTTAAAGAGACAATTATTTTGAGACGAAGGGAGTGAGTGCTTAGGTATAACTTATTTCTATAACAGAAGATAAAATAAAGTCAAATTGTTTTCATATAAGCTATATATTAATTTCATAACCTAGCATGGAGAGCTTATGAAAATAAATTGAAAACACAGCTTATGGTCTTTGACTCTATGGACATGTAATAAGTTGTTTCTATAAACCCTCTTGAGCATTCTCGCTAGTGTTTATGTCGGTTGATAAGCTCAAATAAGTCGGTCCAAAGCTAGTACTGAGCACAAAGCTATACCAAAGCATTTAACCATACGTTTAATAATCTCAAAAGAGAAACTTTTATTATAAAAAGAAAAATAAGATGACGAGTGCAAACCTGGTGGGAATTTCTTTGATTCCATAAGGCTGTTCTTTCTCTACCTCATACTCTTCAAATGGTTCCTCTTGTTCTTCTTTGCCCTTTTCACTCTCTTCTCTGGATGCTTCTGACCCAACCTCAGATGAAGCTTTAACCACAAATGGGAATGGTTTTGACAAAAGTGAGTTTGACAAACTATAAGAAGAAGGGTTATTCTTGCTGGCAATCGAAGTGCATAGCAAAGAGATGAATGACCACGAGTGGAGTAGTTGTGGTAGTAGACAACTGGACAAAGGTTATTTGAAAGTACAAGAATACTAATAGACTCCAGGCTATTGCATTGCATAAGTCCCACATCGTAGCATCAGAAGAGTAACAAATATAAAATGAGCAGCAACATTGTCTTTCAGCTGATACCTTTCTCGGCCTTTTGGCTAAGATCAAGTGTAGTATCTGTTCTTATCAGTTTAATATCTGATATGTGACTCAATGAGTCACACAATATTAAATTACTTTTTTTAGGGGGAGAAGCCACCTCAATAGCTTGCTACTAAGCTTCTCGAGTGTCGCCTATGCGTTGCACTATTGCATGGGCTGGCACACCCCGCCAATGTTAGTTCAAAATTATAAGTTATTCTTCTATAATATAATATGTTTTTCGGGTGTGTTCCTCCTAATTTGATTTTCCTCAATGTTAATTTGGGTGAGATTAGTTTATCTTCTTCAAAATAAAAAATTGTTTGTTTTCTATTCCTATTTTCCTTCATTTTTATTTGATTATTTATTTAATTTATGAAAATTCCTCCATTTGCATTTCTTTGATTACAGCTAAGTTTGCAAAGTTGTGTATGATAATGGCTAAGAAAATTACACATTAAAAAATTAAGCAGCCTAAAAAATAATATACTGCAAAAAAGACATGAAAGGTTCAACTCAGTAAAAAAAAAAAAAAACCGTTTAACTACATAAATCAGCATCATATAAAGATCACGGGTTATATCCTAAAATTTAACACACTCAGACCATGTCGAAGTAACATTAACAGGCACAATCTCCTTGACTCATACAATAAGGTAGAGAGCTGTGGAAGCTATTAGGCAGTGATGGTTGTTACTAATATTATTGTTGAAAATGAACAATTATATTGATCATAAGTTTTTTATATCATCATATATTAAAAACAAGATCCAATCCAACAAATGACTAAAAATGAGAGACCTATATTTAACTACAAAAATATACACGGAGAAATCAAATATGGTGGAATCATATTGCTCAACAAACTCTTTAGTCAAGCTAAAATGTTTGCTTTCTTGTGTCCATATAAAGGGGTTATTTCTTATTAAATCCAAAAATTGATTTGATCGCATTGATGGCGCTCTCATTGATAAATGATTCATCAAATCTTTTCAATAATGGATCGAATTCTGGGGATGCCCTTAAGTTAGCAAGGTCAGGATCAGTTCTGATTCTCTGTTAAAACAACAACAGTGTTAGGCAGCTTATTTAGTAAATGAGATTATGTAACTTGCTGAGTATTAGTTTTATCACCTTGAAGTCTTCAAAACCAGAATTCAGAGCTTCTTCAAGCGTCGAAAGTGCAGCTTGAATCTGTTTGAGAAATAGCATATTGATTAGGTAAATGAATGACAGGACCAAATCCATTTGTTTCTTTAATTCTTTTCTTAATTTTTCTGCAACCAATACTCAAATGTTTTAAAAGGAAAAATGGGATATTTATATATCCCCATTAAAACAACCATCTATCAATTACACCAATTTTTTAAATTTTCTAAAAAGTAAATTACACTCCCTTCCCCTTAATGTTAAAATATGTTCTTCCCTCACCTCCTTTGCAAAACTTATTAGAGAAAATCACACTCCCCTCCCCTAAAAGAAGCTTCAATTGCATTACCCTCTCCTCTAGTAATATGAACCCAAAAAATGATGGTTCAAGGGGCTAGGCTCACCAGGTGTTGTGAACTGGTGGTGCAGTGGCCTGTGATCCCTCCACTGTAAGGAGTAGGAGGTGTTCGCTGCTCTGTAAAACCAGCCTCACGCCGTACCCTCCTGTCTAAGACCCACAGGACTCATGCCTTCGCTCAAGTCCCACGGGTCAGCTCTTAACTTGGAGCGGGCAGGCCAGCATGGTGCAGCCACCAGCCCAACCTGTTAAGCCAAAGCCATGTTCCATCACCTTGGTGCCCCCACTTGGGTCACAAGCTGGTGTTACCCAGCTCGGCAAACATACTAGCATGCCAGACCTTTATAAACACATACTTATTCCTTGTTCTAGCCAATGTGGGACTTAATGGATCCAAGATGGTGCATTGTAGTATTAAGTTGGAACATGGTTTCTTAAATGGTTTTACTTGCTTCTCCCCAACTACTTTCGAGAAGTTATAACACCGTAAACCAAAAATATTGCGGCTGATGTAATAATACATATTACATTTACAATCTTATGAATAAACCCCTATTTTCATCTTAATCTTAACAAGATTTGTTACATTCATCTAAGTCCCATACACAATTTAATTTGGTCTGCTGTAGGTTACACATACTATTTATTTATTTGACAGAAAATTATAGGACCAAGTTAGTCACTCACATATATAAAAGGATTAAATCTATTCAGCAAGCTCTATTCAGCAAGCTATACAAGGATTAAATACACTCAAATAGTATGATACAAAACCAATGTTGAAGTAGTGAAACGCTGCACATATAATCTGTACATTGGACAAAAATATACCTGGTTTAGCTTAGAGTAACAACAAGCAACGTTATAGCTTGCGACTGCTGCTTCATCAGGTTCTGGCTTTGATCCCAGAACAGACTCAAATTTCTCTAGTGCTTCCTCATATTTAGCATTCCTTCAGCATTGAATCCAGGAAAAGAGTGAATGGTAAGAATATCAGGGAGATAGCATTCATTATTATAGTCCTAATCTAAAATAGGTGCTTGGAAACTGAAGCTTTTTTTCTCTCAAAATAGGTGTTGCGGATTACAATTTCATGTACAAACGTTTAGTTTCTGCCATGTCTATAATGTCTGACAAGAACAAAGTCACCAATACTTTATTCCTTACTTTAATAAGCAATGGAGTAATAAAGGAAAAGATTTTCTAAATTCAGAACACCCTTGTGATTTTTTGTATGTTTGTATATATGTTGCGAAACAAATTCCATCAATAAAGTGTGCAATAATGGCATATGTAAAAAAAAAACAATTCTAGATGAAAAGTTGCACTTCATTTCTATTGAAGATTGAAGAACATACTTCCATTATGAAATGTCAAGGGAAAGATAAATGAAGGAAAACTGTTTATAAAAAAAAAAAAAAAAAAAAAGACAGAAAGAAAACGATTTTCTGAGTCGCTGGATCTTACCTGTATAGTAATAAACCTTCTCTCAAATCCTTTTCCCGACCCTCTTTCACTTCTTTTTTCCTTAGGTAGTTTTGCATCTGAAATTTTACAAGTTTGAGGAATGAAAATGGTTGTAACCCCACATGGGAGAAAAAATATCTTATAAAAAACGAGTTTGAAAATTTAAGAATTACAATTTAGCAGTTTTAACATGGCAAAACTTACTTGAATTTCCCTCAATTTGTTACTGACTACACCAGAGTTCCTCTCAGCTCTAATGATCTCCTTTTCAGTTAAATCACCACCAGTTTCTATCTTTCCTGAATTGATAACCATGGTTCATGGATCCGTGAGTTAAGTTCACAAACAAGCGACTAGACTAGCACTTGAGGGAAATATTGCGAAAATAAAATGCATACTCAATGAATAAACTAACCATATCTCTTCTGCATTCTCATAAGTAACGGACCAATTCTTTGGCGAATCGTGTACATTGTCCTTCCATATTCTGCAGCTGGCCAAATTTCAGTCCCAAAAACAGCACTGCAGATGTTGAACATTTTCATTCAGTCATACCCTCAAAAAAAATTGATCAAAGATAAATACGTTGTTTTACTTTTCAAAAGAATTTAGAACTTCATACATTACAACATAACACCACATTTAATATACATAAGGCATTTTCTTGACAATAGAGACCTAGGTTGCTACTACTATTCTTATCATATGGCTAAGTTATTTTGAAGTGTGAAAGTCATATTCAAAAGATGTATCCATCACCAGATTTTTAATGTAATATCAAATTCCACGACCATAAGCCAACCTTGACTAAATTAGGTGTATAAAATTACCTGTTTTGATCATGATATGATATGATATCACTAATCTCAAAGTACTAAAGTCATACATATTCAATGAGGTGATTCATCCCCATAGTTTTAATGCAATATCAAAATTCACAATCATAAGCTCAACCTTGACCAAATAAGGTATGTTTGGATAAAGAACTTAATTGATCACTTATAGTATAAGCGCTTATAATATAAGTATCTATGTATAAGCTATTTCTATAAAAAAAAAGATACAATAAAGTCAAACTATTTTCGTAAGCTATCATGGAGAGAGTATGGAAATAAGCTGAAAATAGTTTACGAACATGTGATAAGTTGTTTCCGTAACCCTCCCAAACAGTCTTATAAAGTCTCGTAAGTATGTATGTCAGATTGTCAGTAAATAAGCTCAAATAAACCAATCCAATCAAATAACTATCTTGAACAAAGCTATACCAAACCATTTAAACATATATATAATTCTCTCAAAAAAGGAAACTTTCATTAATAACAAAGAAAAACAGCATGAAGAACACAAACCTAGTGGCAAGTACTTTATCACCAACAGTGAAGACACCAGCCTTATCAGCTGATCCACCAGGTGCAATAGCATCAATGTAAGTTCCACCATCTCTTCCTTTTACAAATTTAATTCCATAAGGTTGGTCAATCTCTACCTCATACTCTTCATATGGCTCTTTTTCTCCTTCACCCTTTTCACTATCTTCTTTGGATGCTTCTGACCCAACTCCAGATGAAGCTTTAACCACAAAAAGGAACGGTTTTGACAAAAGGGTGTTGGAAAATGAATGGTTTTTTGAAGAAAACAACTTGGTGGTGGGAAAAAAATAAGTTGAGTTTTGCTTAGAGTTGATTTGGGTGGTTCTTGTTGGCAATGAAAGTGCAGAGTAGTGACCACTAGTGGTGGTAGACATAGATAATGACATGGTTATGTTAAGCTCAAAACTTTGATGTTCCTTTTGAATTCTATGAGAGAAATGTTATGTTCCCTTGGAGCATGGCTCACCACAAAGAAGAAGATGAGAGGTTCTGTGTAGATTTTGCTGAAGTGGCTCTCAAGGCACATCCATTCAATTCACTAGTATTATGCCACGTGTACTCTATTCATAAACTTTAGGGAGATGGAAAAATAAATGGGATTATTAAGTAGAATATTCCATTAGCTCATATTATGGATAATAGGATCATGATAACAAATGTGTATATTATTAAAGTGTTCCTTCCGTTTTAAAATAAGTGACGTTTAATATTTTTGCACATAAATTAATAAATGTAAGACATGACAATTTTATCACCTGCTATGTTCCTTTGAGCTCATAAGATTACAATGTTTGCCTATCATTGCTTAAGAAATGTTTTAAAATTAGTGTACACTCAATTAATTAGAGGGTACAATTGAAAGTAAAATAATAATTTTACATTAAAAAGTGTAAGTGACAAACATTTTAAAACAAAATTGTTAACGTTAAGTAACACTCATTTTAAAAAGAATTGAGTATCAGTCTTGGGTGCTAGAAGTAGTAGTTTTATGTCGACAATAAAAGTTGAATTCATTATTTTTCAACACATTATATATGTGCTTCATTAATCAATGATTCATGAGCACTCTTTAACATATATCTTTTTCATACGCATCTGTCAAAGATCAAACTCTAAACTAAATAGTAAGGGGACCAAATATCTACTACATGTGCCACTTACACTCTAAATCCATTTATATTAAAAGCGGTGTAATTATTGCTTTGACAAAGATTTGATATATATTTTCTTGCCAAAAAAAATTATGAGTTGTTTAACCAATGTTCCTTAATCACTAAGTGGATTCATAATCACTAAGTATCCACTTCTAATTAATCTCCATTTAGTTGGACCCAAAAGATAAATTCTACTATCTTAATTAAATTTCCTCCATCTAGAAGGGATATTATTGCAGGATGTGGAGGAGTGTTGCGACACGAAAAATGGTGAGTGGATTTGTGGTTTCTCGAAATGCTTGGAGTGTGTAATGCACATGTACCATATATTTTTGTGTTTTTTTTTAATCGGGTTGCTGTTGTAGCATATGCACATATAAATAAAGGATTTTGTTAGGAGATATGAAGGTGTCTTTTAGCAAGTTATTCTATAGACATTTGTTAAAAGACACCAATTAATATTTATGAAGGTGTCTTTTAGCAAGTATATAACTAAAAAATGGATAACCTCATCTTGAGGTGTGGGTTGCTAAAAAACACCTTCACTGTGGCTTCTAGCAAGTAGCAAAACTCATAAATAAATACCTATTAAAAAGAGAGATAAAGTAGCTATATTTTTAAAACTTTTTTACTAAATACATATGAACTGAAGAACTGTTTATTTACTGTGAAGATAGTTAATGTATCTTGTCTTGCTGCATTGTTTCTTCTTTTCTGTTAAAATTGACATTAGTTCATACATTAATCCAATTGCATATGACAACAATGTTAAAAGGCAAATTAAGAAAGGGATAAAATAAAAAGAAAATGCCTTTAAACATTAAACACAAGATCAAGTTAAGGTAAAACCCTCTTCCTATAAACATAGAGAAGGAAAACTTATAACCTAAAAACAATACCCTTTTTGCTTTAAGTCATTCTGCATCTTTCCTTTTAACATCACTTTCAGCAACTTCAGTGATTATGGTAAATGTTTTTCCAATAGGGACCTCAGTGTATGTTGTCAAAGGCTCCAATGAATCAACAATGTCTCTCATTAAAGGCCTTGCTTTTGGATTCTTGTTTAAACAATGATATGCAAGCATTGCAGCCTTATGAGCTCCTTTTACTGGATAATCACCTTCCAACCTTGGATCTATAATATTTAGCACTTTCTTCTTTTCTTTGAGCAATGGAAGAGCCCAATCTGTTAGGTTCTGCTCTCTAGCTGGTCTTTGTTTGTCTAAAGATTTTCTTCCAGTCAAAAGTTCAAGAAGAACAACACCAAAACTATAAACATCACTTCTTGGAGTCAAATGACCTGCACAATGTAGGACTGTAATCTCAATTTACATATATAGGAAAGCCCATAATTGCTTTTAATTGGTAACCAACGTTGCCCTCCGTAGAATTGTTGAGATTGATCTCGTGAGATAATTGAGATTCGTTTAAAGAGTTGACATCTCTTACTAGATATTTCTCATACATATCGTAGAACTGGCCCAAACGAATTGCTATCAAACCAACCACCTTAGGCCCCAAAAAATTTAGACCTCGGACTCATTTTTTAATTAAACAAATAGTATTATTTTTTTAGTATTTTTAGGGTTCATAATATTAATTTTACTAACTACTTTTGTTACCATCCAAGAAAATTTAGATGAGATGGTAAGAGATCTCTCTTCCAAGTAAATTTTGAGTTCGAATTCAACCTTGAAAAAAGAACTATGTTAAATCTCTTCAGGGAGAGTTTTGTCGCCCGTTGTGGTCTTATCCGACTCGAGTGATTAGTCTCTACAGTTACGAGCAGAGAATACGCAGTTCACACAAAAAAATGTTACTAACTATTTCATTTAAAAATCTTAGTCGGTCATGTAAATATATTTAATATTAAATTTTGTATTGGTTAATATTATAAAAAAAATAAAATATAGAAAACTAATTAAGTTTGAAAGGCTTCTAATTTTATTGGTCATTTTTGAAATGTCTCACTTTAAATTTAACTTTAGATATACACGTCTCTTTGGTCGGCTAACACATCCTCATGAGATTGAACTTCTAAGCACATGTTTAAAGACTCGAATATATATCGTTTGTGTCATGTCATATTGATGGAATCATAATTGATTCGGTGTGCCTTTTGGTAGTCTTTCAAGTCTAATGGAATATGAACTTTGTTTCCATTAAATCCCACTTAACATTGATCAATTTTGCATTGATAAATATTGAATCATAATTTGATAAGTTAGTTTACCTGTCATAATGTATTCTGGTGCAGCATATCCATATGTTCCCATTATTCTAGTAGAAACATGGGACATGTCTCCAACTGGTCCATCTTTAGCAAGGCCAAAGTCAGAAAGCTTTGCATTATAGTCCTGTTTGTTAAACGGAGAGAACAAAATAAAGTTGTGGCTAAAGATATGGCTTAACGAGAGATTTCAGTTTTTCTCAATATTGTTTCTTCTCTAAGTCATTTCGTGAAGAAACAATTATAAAAATAAACTGAATGCCTAAATTGAATAACAAGAAATTTTTTGAAACATTGACATAAATCTTGATGTATACTGACCAGGTCCAATAAAATATTTGATGTCTTAAAATCACGATAGATGACAGGTTTCTTTGCTTCGTGAAGAAATGCAAGTCCCTTTGCAGCGCCATATGCAATCTTCATTCTTATCGACCATGGCAATGGAAGCAAAATTTCTTCAATGTACAGGTAAACACACATCAATTAGAAATTATACAAACATGCAAACTAATTTCACCAAAAACCACTGAATCCATAATTTACTTTTTATAATATATTGAAGAGTTTAATTCTATAAAGTGAAGTGGTGGTTCTATGGTGCAGTGGTTAGCACTCTGGACTTTGAATCCAGCTACCTGGGTTTGACTCCCGGTAGGACCTCCTTAATAATATTTTTTGTAACCAAAAAAAATTATATAAAGAGAAAGTGTAAATGAGTTTTACACTCCCTTCTCCCTTGAATATATGAGTATTTTTTTTTTGGTAGTGAATATATGAGTATTTTATAAAAACATTATCAATATTAAGAAAAGATGTTGGAGTGATACATTTGTTTAAAAAATGTGTAACTATTTTTAGATGGAGAATTACAACGAGTGTTATTTATGTATAAATGCATTAAATGTTATTTTTTATATAGAAACATATATAGTATGAATAACTTGGAACTTGTTCCAAAAAAAAACTTGTCAACTTCCCTAAAAAAAAAAAACTTGAAACTTGTCTAGTCAAAGGTTTAAAAATGTAAAAAAATAATGTTTTCAATATGAATTTCCTTTTTTGTTTCTTTAACTAGTGCCTTAGAGCACTAGTTAGTAGGGGTGGGAATAGGCCAGACCAGGCTTACGAAAAAATTTATAAGCCTAAGTCTAATCTATGGTCTATCATAGGCCTTTTTTTTTTGTCTGATCTGACCTATTTAAAAGTCTAGGCTGGCCTAAAAGCCTACTTCGAGGCCTACTTTACATTAAGGTCATCAAATAGTCATTTGACCTACTAAATAAGCTAAACAAGCTTTAAAGCCTACTTAAAAGCCTATAACAACAAAGCATATTAAGGGACTAATAGATAGAGAAAAATATGTTTATATTTTTAATGTATGCAACTATTTTAATGTAAAAAATACATTTTTTAATAAACATGTATTAATAGGCCGGCCTATTAGGCTTAACAGACTTTTCTGGAAGGTTAACCCTGGCCTATTTAACTATACAAGCTTTCTAAAAAGCCTAAGCCTAGGCCTATCTACTAAACAAGTCAGGTCGTAAGCCCCTGTAGGCCAGTTTGGCCTATTCCCAACCTACTAGTTAGGTATAGTAAGACAATTGATAGTATTAATAAAAGGTATAGTAAGAAAAAGAGTAATAAGTTGCATTTAGAAATTTGTAAATAGTCTTATATTTAAACACAAACATTTTTTTTGTAAATAACCTTATAAAGTATTCAACCATAGCTCAAAATATAGATATTTTGAAAAATGATATGATTAGATCTGCACATGTTTCAAAGTAAATGAGATTATAATCTCACAAAGTAAATGAGATCTATCGAATAGGTTATAAAATCAATCTAAAGCATATGTTTAATAAGAGTAATGATATTTGTACATCATTTGGGGACAACTTTTACAACAGTCTTCTTTTACTCTCTTCTTATTTATCAAAAACAATAGAGAGAGAGAGTATAAATATAATGTAAGTACAAGAGATAAAATTATTTAACAATTATAACAAAATAGTTGTAACAATATCATTTCTCTTTCAGCAAATTGATAAGTTTGATTCTCTCTTGATAAGTTTGATTCTCTCTTGTTCAAAACTTACTAGAAGTAACTAGGATAAATACCTTTGTTTTAAGTAACTAGGATAGATAACTTTGTTTTCTTTTTTGAAAAATGCTAACAATAGATCCTTGGAAAAAAAAATAGAAAGAACAATAGACGTTTCTTATTATATTAACCACGATTGATTGTAGGACCCACTAGTTATATCAGCCAACCGAT
>Ga0315913_1005330_pt1 | contig 15607 bp, 13 predicted proteins | sample MpolsnodulesMG_FD_207736 | JGI IMG/M metagenome (GOLD analysis project Ga0315913, IMG submission 207736) | Medicago polymorpha root nodule microbial communities from Los Angeles, California, United States - small nodules | ecosystem: Host-associated > Plants > Roots > Nodule | place: USA... | reverse complement strand
TGAAAAAAGGTCTACAATGAATTGAATTAGATAGCACGTGAAAATTTTACTTTTTTTTTTAAGTCACTAACGTCATTGAATTGTGATCTTTAAGAAGTTTAAACAATAATCACTTAAAAAATGTTTTAACCAAAAGAATTAATTAATATATATAAACCATTATTTACACTTGAATAGAAGGCAAGCGGACAACAAACTGCGCCGCTAGACCTTTTTGGATGGCAAAACCAATCCTCGTGAACACAACATTCATGGACCTAGGAGACATGACATTGCTATGCATGACCTTTTGAACTCTATGTAGAAGGTGAACAACCTCTGGTGCTAGGAAACCGAAAGTGTCAAAAGCAAATGGTATAAAAGCATGTTGATTTTCAGAACACGCTTTCTCATGTTTGGCCACTTTGCTTGACGGAGCTTTTAGGGCTGCCTGTCCTACGGCAAAAGGTCTGACACCTAATCCCACAAGTGGTGAAACCCCAATCAAGTCTACACAAGCATGTTTTCCACCTACCCTTCCGTACACCATAACTTCTGCAGGCCTGAGTGTTGATCTTCTATCTAGTGGGTCAGTCAAGAAGTTCACAGGCGCCTCTTTCTTCACTGATATTCCCAAGACTGTGCCCTAGAAGCCACAAAATCGTACGAAGAAGCCTCTAATGTTGAGTACAAACCCAACCCTCCAAACCTAATAGGTAAAGAAGCCATCCTCCATTGAAGGTCCCCAAAGAAAGGACCTCCACCAACCGCAATGTCTTCAACCGCTTCACGCAACTCTTTATCAAACAACATAGCCGCCTCATCCATGTGAATCGGTTTGCACGTCCTTAAGCCAAAGAAAAGTTTGGCAATACTCATGCACGATCGAAGTAGAAGAAGCTCACTCTAAGGATCCCGTAACTGAGGAAGAAGATGCATTAACTCAGCAGCCCTGGAAGCTCTCTTCATGGCCAACCCCTCAATAAAACCTTTATAACAGCTAACAGCCCCTCCGAGCAATTTCACCCCCAACGTCGGCCTCCCAATCTCTGCAGGGAACAACCCCACAATGCTTATTACCATCACATGAAGGCCAAAAGATCTCAGTCTTACGAATATTCAATTCAAGGCCCAATTCTGGCCCAACAACTCGAATGATGTCTAAAGCTTTAGCCACCTCCTCTGAATCCCCTACAAGAGTCCCATCATCGAGGTACCAAGCATGAAGAAAAAGCTTACAACTATCTCTAACCTGATGAATAAGAGGGTGCAATACAAGAGCAAAAAGGAGCGGTCCTAATGGGTCACCTTGTTGAACTCCAGTAGTAGACATAATATGACCATCACAAGGTATAATCTTGTTGTCTGTCCATAAAGAAACTCAACCCATAAAGAAATAGATGAGCATCTCAATCTCACCTCACGTAGCAGTGCCGACCTGTCTACCAAGTTGAAAGCATTCGAAAAATCTATTGTAAGCATAGTCAAGGAACCATCTTCATGTCGCAGGTTTAACAACATGTTGACACTGTGCAAAATGGCCTCTGCCCCACCTGAGACCCCAACACCAAACTGAAATTCATTGAGATATTTAGCCATATCTTTACCAACTCCTTTCATAGAAACTTTGGATACCATACGCCTCCAAATAGTACCAACTACAATAGGGTGTATCCCACCATCAGGCTTTAACAATGGTGTCAAAGGTGCAGAAGCTACAAACTCTGCCAAACTCAAGGGACATCTTCCTCCTAACCATAGGTTAACCACTAAAGTGATAGCACATAAGAGATCTCTAGCCACAGCTGAACCTTCTCCACACAATGCATCTAGTAGGTGTTGGACTCGCAGACCGTCTCTACCACAAGATGTCCCTTTAGGAAATGATTTAATGCATTTGAGAACAGTGTCAACTTCAACCACAAGGGGAGCTTCAGAAAACATAGTGGTCGGCATAGAGGGAGGTGGCCTGTACGGGTGTTTGACCCCCAAAATTTCCATAGTATCTTCATTATATGGGGCGACTCCGGATGACCCCAACACTTTCACTGATGCTGTGAAGTGTCCATCAGCAACCTTACAAAGGCATTGTTTGATGTTAGGACCCATCTTTTTGTCTTTTTCCTCAAAATCCTCTCCTCCACTACTTGTACCAACTTGTCCAGACTCGCTCAACACACCATCAACCAACTCAGCAAAACCATCAGTTTCTCTCCACTTAGCCAAGCAACCTAGGATATGACGTTGTTGCAATGACTTCCTATTTCCAGACCTACGATCTTGCCTAGTCGGAGACTTGAACACCTGTAAAGTGGAATGAGGAAGAAACAATAAACGAACCCAAGGGCCTAGAGAACCTGGATCATCAACCACCTGATAAAGAGCAGCTTTTAATGCCTGAGAGAATGCAAGACGACGACTATGAGGAATACTCTTCACAGTGAAGATAGGAACTTGGAGAACTTCATCCAACAACCTTGCATCCAAAACCATCCCTTCCTTTGCAGCAATAGCAACAGAGTCTTTTCTAGATGGTTTTACAATATGCATAATGTGACTCCCAGCCTCCCACATCTCATTAGTAACACGAACCATACCATCGGGATGATGACACGCACGACTCTTGGCATGAAAACTCATACACATTCCACACATCCATTGTTTAACCATCCTCAGAGACTCCTCCAAAGCCATAAACAAACTCCAATCACTCTCAAGGGCTTTCCGTATCGTACATTTTCGTTCGTCAATACTAAGGTGTAGTGACTTAAGATGGTGCACCAAACGAGAAACACCCTTGCTCCCTTGCTCACTATATGGGCAACAATGGAACCCCCGGAATGGACAATGAAGACGTCCAATATGAGTAGAAGTCCTTAGACAATGCAAAATTGTCCCTCTTTACTATACTATATAAAGGAGTATTGAGAAACAAAAAATCAAAAGGTTCCTAAAAATATGTTTGGTTGAGGAACTTCAACAAACAATTTGTGGGCATGAGTGAAAAAGTGTATTTTGAAATGAAAAATTGATGAGAAGAATGGGATAATGTGATGATAGATGAGTAGTGAAAAAAAAAGAGGGTATGAGAGTGAACTTACCCAAGGACATGGTTTTGTAAATGAAATAAAATAGAATGAAATGAGGGGATGAAGTTTAAGAAACAAAAAGACAAATGGTTGGTGGGTGAAAAATATGTGATTTGAAAAAATGGGTTTGTGTAAAGATGGGAAAACTCAAAGTGGTGATTATTTAACGTGCATATATAACTGTGACAATCTTACATAGATATCTACCGAATATAAAAATGAAGGGAAAACGGGAAAAAAAACATGATTTAAATGAAGTACTCACTAAATAATTACAAATAAATATGAATTTATGTGAGCTAATTATGATTTGTTGACCAAACGAGGGGTTAAATCATTTTCCACACAAGACAATACTCCAACAAACAATGAGGGTGTTGCCATTGGAAAGGCCAGGCATAATGTAGCTAACGGTGGACGTTGTGATCTAAAGATAAGATTATTATGTATGTACTACTATTGCTTGCAAAGCAAGTTTTAAAAACTTGTGAAAGGTCTTTACTCAAAAAAAAAAAAAAAACTTGTGAAAGGTCTATTATTTACTCCTAATTATGGTTAGGGATGTTTAGGTAATCCCACGACACTAATAATGAAACTCTTGTGTCTTTTCATTTAAGATCACTGTGATGATTAGGATATTAAGTCCAATCAAAATTAAAGAGTGAAGGATATGTGTCTCTAAAGATGTAACTCAGCTGTATGAGTTGAGATTTTGAAAGAGTTTTAAGGAGATTATATCAGTACTCCTAATTATAATTAATAATGAATAGTATTCAATATCATAAACCTTACATAGATTAAATTGAACAATAACATGTTTGAAAGTTTAACTAGAAACGGCCTATGACAATGGCTTTTATTTTTTAGGTCAATCAAGTATGAATTCAGTCATTACTTTAATGCTGAAATTTTTTGTTTGGTACTTTATTATTTTGGTTATGAGAGATCAAAAATTCAGTGATGTTATCACTAGTCACAAATGAAATTGGGAGTTTTCTTGAAGGGGAAGGGTCATCCCTTTCCAAGTTATAGTACAACAGTGAAATTGAAAGTCATTGAGGTTTTCTTGACTTGCGGTGTTAGTATCGTTTACATATTATTTCAAGATATATTCATCTGTCATCATTTATTATTTTAGCTGCAAAATTAAAATTATCAACTTCTCTTAGATTACACAAAGTCTTGGATTCCAGAGACGCAAGTTCATGATCCTACACTGAGCTAGAAAACACCACAAAAGACATGTTTAACTATCATCAAAGTTTTATACAAATAGATGTTCTTCCTTGAGCATTCATCTCTAGTTATTAGATTTTAGAAATATGACTAAAGAGAAACAGTATTCACCTTAACGTTGCTAAAGAGATTGAACTAGAAGAAATTAGAGTTTTCATTTTTCATATTGAAGATTTTAAAATAATCAATGCACCTTTTTTTCTATCATTTTTGTCCCCAAAGCCACATCATCAAGGCACTTGCCCACATATGCTTTTTTTCGCAATGTTAACATCCGAAACTAACGACAGGGACAAAAAAGACTAGCAGAATGAAAAGACAGAAATCATTGTGTTTGTGTTTCTATGTTAGTCATTGACTATTATGACAATGAGTTACGCTTCTAGGGACTAAAATGTCAGTTACTTTTGAGTTCACCATGATGGACCAATAAATATAATTCATCATGTTAACATTCACCTCAAAGAAGATACAACTTCTCTCGAGGCTAGAGTTAACTCTTCAGGTCACTTTTATGGTTGTCTTTATTTACCCTTTTGGCGTGTTGATATCAATGACCTGCAACAGAAAAGGGATCTTCATTGTTTGTGGCATAGTTTTATCTAATATGGTTTTTCTTAATATCATTTAAACTTTACAGTCATCTTCGGTCACATTGCCAGATCTAATGAATAAAACAAAACAAAAACTTCAATTATTGATGAAAGAAATATTCTTCTAAATATTTTGTATTATATCAAGATGTGAGGTACATACTCAACACAACAAAATGCTTTCATGTAAATTTCTAATGAGAAATGAACAAATACCCTACAAAGTTTGTCAACACCTTGCCCAATGTGTAAACAACACAGTGAAAGATCCTTTTGAAAAAATAAGGCCACAAATTGCAAAGAGCCTGCTGATGATGTTGAAACTCAATGCTTAATTTACAGTAAAAGTATTTGTGAGTATATTTCGGGACCGTTTGCATCTAAATCAGTTGCTCGATCAATGACTTTCATACAATTATGAATCCCAAAAAATTTTAAATCATTGAGGCCACAGCTTTTCCTTTGTCCTCTTCATTTGATTGTCGCTTCACCCTTATCTGGTTGTTTTCTGCAATGCTTCAAAATTCAGACTATTTCTCATGTTCTGCTACATGGAACGCTCAGAACAGCATGAAAAAACCCAGATTGTCCTAAGAACAGCACAGTCACAAAATCGCCAACAATGCACATAAGAACAAATAGATAAAACTTTGAAAGAAAATGCTGAGAAGTTGAATAACTTAAAGTATTGAACGCCTAGTCATATGTCCTAACAATCGTCCAACATGGATATTGAATGCCTAGTATGTCCTAACAATCCTCCAACATGGAACAGATTAGTCAAACAAGTCTGATAAGAAATATTAGGTTTCATCTGGGGTATGACAGGAAGAAACAAAATAGTAAACAGAACAAGTTAAGTCTACACAGTTACATGTATTATGTAGGAGGTTCTAAGATTCAATCTCTGCAACCAACAAATTTTCCTTCCCCTACAAATTGCCTATAAAAAAGGCTACAATTACAACATTATGAAATCATGACATACAACAACAACAACCAAGTCTTATCCCACTACGTGGGGTCGGCTACATGGATCAAATTACGTCATAGTGTTATATCATAAACCATAGGTCGATCCAACTCACTAATATCTAAATCTTTCGTAATAGTTTCTTATAGTTTCTGTAGCTCTTCCTCTACCTCTTGTAATCTTGACTATCGTCCATTTGATCGACTCTCCTTGCTACATAATCTACAGGTCTTCTCTCTACATGCCTATCCTCCATATGAAAACATCACATGCAGATATGAACGTTGTCAGGATTGATGCCAACATGTTTAGCTTTCTACTTTTAGACAGAATTTCACCAAAGTTGAACTTCTACCACGTCACTCAGGAATCAGGATCAAAAGAATAAAGACAACAGTCCGTGCCAGTTTATGTGCCAGGTAAAAATGTGAAATCCTATAGTGCATTTCAAGGTTTGCGAGTCGTGTCACCAAACAAATAATGAATGTAGATATCGTTTATGTTTACAATGCAATTTGCAAACAAGACTACCTTTGCCAAAGCAGTTCCTCCATTGCTGTATAAAGCGCAAAAATTGTCACGCATCTTATGGATTTTTAAGGTTGGGAGAGCCAATGACATTGAAAGGTATCTTTGCCTGACTACCCTTTGCACTACCAGAAGCCTGACCAGCAGAGCCCTTAGGATGTGCAGCCTCAGTTGCTATCATTGATTTCTTTATCTGCCAACAATATAACCAAACCAAGATAAACAAATAATCACCCCGTCGAGAATAAGAAAAATAAACTACATGCATACCAAACAATGTTTTAAATATTAACACACAACGCTTTAAATAATCACCATCTCAGTAATAGCAAGGGTAGCACATGATGTTCGCCAGTATGCACTATGCTGGCAAGCCTAAAAGATATACTATAACTAAAATAAGACAAATAAAGGATACAGAAACTTACAGCCGCTAGGCGCTCTTTGTGAATATCAGTTGAAAGCTGCAAAACCATCGCAAAGTACAAACCAAGAATATGAGATTCAAAACAAAATAAACCATTTAATTAAAACTTAACCATAAAGGTGCAACAAAGGTTGATAATTCATACCGGTTTTTTGTAGTTTTTAATCTCATCACCACCAAATCCAGGAAGCGTAATATTCCAATTTTTCTCTAAAAAGATAAATATAACAATCTGTGAAATGGGCTGACAATGAAATCAGAACACAGACGTTTTTTTCAGTAACTAACCAAGATGTAAAAGTACGTCCTTGGTTTCCAAAGTTGTTGACTTCCGATGCTTGGCTAGTGAGCAACCAGACCTAATTATCTATTTAAAAGATAGATAAAAGAAAAGTCATTGTTGAAAACAATCTAATGTGAGTATACGGAGAAAGAAGAAAACAAAAAGGATCGGAGGTTTATTATCTGAAAAGAGGTCAATAATGATTGTGAGCTCGTACGTTTCAATAAAAACTAAATATTACAAAAGAAAGTAGTTTATTGGAAAAAGGAAATCATAAAATAATTAAACAAACCAATACCAATTAACAAAAACAAATATGTTGAGTGATAGGGTCTTTACCAAACTAATACTCTTTAGATTTGTTAAAACAAGGGAAATGCTAATGAGTGCCCTAGGGGCATTCTTTAAGGACTTTAGATAGTAAGTTTTTATAGAAACTTGTGCATTCAATGCATCGGAAATTGAATTATTAAGCTTTTTCAAAGAATAGTTTCTTAATTGGGAATCCTTGAAACCCAAATTTATATATTATTCTGAAAATTAATGTGTCAATTTACAAGCAGGGAGGGGGAATAATTGAGCCCTCAATATCTTCTTCTCTAATATTAGTTTCATTTTAAAAGATACAACAAACAAAAACACATGTCACAGAAACAACACACTGCACAAATGGTTTTGCAGGGTGGTGCTTTAAAACAAAAACAAGTACAAAGCACTATGTTTAAAAAATTATCTAGTAATAGTAACTAGTTTCAAAATAATAAATGATGTAAGCTTGAGAGAAAAATCCAAAACAAAACAACAGAAAATTTCAACAAATTTTGAAAAGTTCCAAAAAAAATGTAATCCCATCAGTCCATATAACACAATACAACCAAATGAAAAAACTCACAGACTCCAGAAAATTTTCTGCAATATCGCCAAGAATGTCTGCAACTTCAGGATCTAACTTCTCCAATGGATCAACCTAATAATAATAAAATATAAATTTCAACACATGACGAAAACAGACCTATTTCATGAAAATAGAACTGCGTCAAGCTTGCAAATCGTAGTAAAATTATCAAATCTGAAATTTCTTATGACATGTTTCATTCAATAATAATTCATGAACCAGAGTCGAATTGTAACTCGTCCATGATATTTAAAAGAAAGTAGGTCTGTCTTTTACTATTTTTTCATAATGAAGTGTTTTAGGAATCATCATTCAGGAACAGTAGGGAAAGGCAATTGTAAGCACTAAAGTAGTTCTAGAGCAAGGCACTGCAGTGATGAATGTATGCTCATTTGTCATGCATTCAGTAAACTACACAAGTTTTCAGTTGAATAAGGAAACATAATTACACTCAATTAAAGAATTCTGATAGTTTGAACTGATATACTCAGTGCATTTGAATGAGTATATTTGTAAGTAACTAAATGATAAAATGAAAAGGGAAAAGTGCATATATAAACCTCAGTCAGTAACTTGGTATGCCTTCTGCAATTAGACACCTTCAACATCAATTTTATCCCAACTAGTCCTTAAACTGCAACCAATGTCACAATATTTTTTTTTTTTTGTTAACTTCAATTTACTCCCTAACAAAGAACAACTCAGAACCCTTAGGGTGTGTTTGGATGGAGGGTTTAGGAGGGGAAGGGAGAGGAGGGTTTACTTTTCATTTTTAAACTACGGAGACTATGAAATGTTTTTTAAAAAGTTAACATATTAACATGATAAACGATCATATAATACTTAAATCACGCTTAATTTATTTTAGAAAAACATGTTATATAGTCCATAATTTAAAAACAAAAAGTAAACCCTCCCCTCCCTTCCCCTCCTAAACCCTCAATCCAAACACACCCTTAGTATCTTTTTTTTTTATCTTAACCCAGGGTACTAATAATCTGGAGTCCGGACTAGAGGTAGTAAAGCCTGACCAATGATTGTTCCAACCGGGATTCGAATTTGAGTTCTCCTGAACAATTCGTCCTTAACTGGAGCTCATTAAGCACTCGAGTCTAATCACTTTTTATTTATAAGAGCAATTTTTTTATTTTTAAACTTAAATACAATAAGACAAAACCTTACAAAATTGTGTTTTTCCTTCTCAAATTTAATAAATTAAATAATACAATTTTAAAAAACAAAAGCCCAAAATTTTAAAATCATAACTATAATCACTGATTAAGATTTGTTCATTGTTAAGAACTTGATCTTACATGGACATAAGGACTAATTATAACAACTGCTGGAGTTTAAGGACTAATTCGGACGAAGTTGTAAGTGTCTATTTGCAGAAATCCTACATTGCAGCTAGAAAAGGATAAAACCTACATAAGAATACGTTAATCCAGTAATCCATACCATTTAGTTAATTTTAGCTAGAAAATGTCAGTCAAATTTTGTCGAATTTGTAAACAGTTGTCAAATGGTTGCGCCATGGCAGAAATCGGTGGCGGAATTTCAACAGGGCATCATAGAATGGCAGTGGCGTGGCAGATTTTGCATGGATGCTGCCGCAAGGATTAGGATCATGGCGGCAAATGGGTTGACGGTTTTTTCCGAGGAAACGCATGGCCCAATGAAGGCCCAAATGGGTTTAGTTCTAGTAAACCCAGTTAAATGGGTATTTTACCACTACCCTCTTCTTTATACGCGACTTTACTTTCTACTCTGTTCTCGTTCTCTTCTCTAAACGTGTGTGCAACTGCGACCACCGACCACCACAAAGCTCTCTGTTCTCTCTTATCTGTGAGGCACAAACAACCACTCTCTTCATTCTTCTCCGCTTTCTATTTTTCTTATTGGTAAGTATTATTTTCTTCTTTTTTCTTATATTAATTTCTTTATTTGCTTTTATTTCTTCATTTTCAATTCTATTTTGTTTAACTCTTTATTCTCTTTGCTTAAACTTCTTTTTCTATTATTTAAATTCTTTATCTTCATTTTTCTTATGTTTAATTCTTTAAAAAAAAATATTGTCTACATTTTTATTTTTTTTCTTATGTTTAATTCTTCATTTTTTTGTCTAAACATCATTCCCGATTTTTTAAATTATCTTAAATATGTTTTTAATTGTTTATTTATAGACACCCAATTTAAATTGTTATCTTAAATTAACTTGATTTAATTTTTAGTTGTTTTTAGATCGGTGCTTTACTTATTTCTGCTATTTTTGTGTGAATATAATAGGTTTCTCAGTTTGTCCGCCATGCTTCTGTCATTTGCCGTTACGCCATCGCTATATGTTTATGGGGGATTTTTGGCTCGCCACCGTAGACCGCCATTGACAACACTGTCAATCAGTTAAAAGTACCAAAAAAATTATTTTTATTGTAAGTGTGATCAAAGAGTAAGAGGTGTTGAAAGAAGCTGTAACAAGACGCTTTATTACCAATAGATTCAAATTCAAATCGCTAATAAGAAACAAAAGCCCTATTCACCCAAAGCATGTACAAGGTTATAGCATAATAACATTAGGTTGTCACATTCATTCTATTATACTTTATCAGTTTATTGTGGATAATTGTGAGAAACATTTAACCCAGCTGAGAAACCCATCCAAATAAAGGGAAATACTGGTTGGTATGAAACACAGGCGACGAAAAACAACGAATAACACTTATTCCTACCCATGATTCCCACCAAAGTTGTTATTTTCATATTTAAAAATAGACCTATAGCTGCCAATTTACTCTCTACCGTGAGTATTCGTTACCAAGTCTCCTGTACTGTATAGCATCACTCGCAAATAAATCCATGACATTTTTTGTGAGAAACGTATGACTCAGTCGTGTTTTTGACAAAGAAAATATAGAACCTTCTTGAACCCTAAATCACCAGCTAAAACAGCAGTTGCACCCTTCCATAGATCTATTTATAGATTAATGCAAATTACGAGGCCCAGCCTAAAAGGTCCCAATACAGCATCTATGACAAAGCCCAGAGCAAAAAAAAGCTAAATATAAGATTCTTAGTAACTTGAAGTGCTCATAAGCCATCATCTAATTACTTACATGTCTAATGGGGGACTTAAGGCATCACAACTTCATAAATGGACCTTGGGAGTAACTTGATAATTCTTTTGAATTTTAACGGATCAGTCTAATCTGTGTTCAGATATCTAATAAATAGTGAAATGGAATAAAAAGGGATGGAATAGAACAGAATGGAGCAAAATGAAACAAAATTATTATTCAATTAATTGGATATTTATACGATGGGGTGGAGAAAAAGGCTGGTTCAACCCTAAACCACTTAATTGGAAGGGAGCAGTGGGTTATTGAACGCAACTAGATGGAATGCATTTTTTTCAAGTTCCATTTCATTTTAACCTATTTTAAAACAATCCAAACAATGGACCTATTATGATATCGTTTCATTTCATCTCACTCCATTAAACCCCATTCTATTAATCCAAACTTACAATTGGAGCTAATCAAAATGATTGATGCAAGCCCCCATCCGTGTTTTAAATTAAATCACTGTCAACGTAGTTCCAATTAGGTAGTTCCAACAGGAGACCTTCAGCATGCCTACTTGAACTACAAAATGCCAAAATCTAGAGAATTCCACCTATGTTTTATTTAACAAAATGTGCTGATCATAATTAGAATATGAACAATGAACCTAGAAAAACCTACTATAGAGCACAAATTGTGTAGCACACCTGATGGACTAGCTCATGGATGCTTCTTTTGCTAAGAACACTCTTTCCCGATTCTTCTATATCTGCATTTGGTAAAGTATTTGGTAATCTACTTTGACTCCCTGGTTGAACTGCACCGGACTGTCCAGCCACAAGTGATGAAGGTTTCTGATTTCCTGGCCCCTGTAGCCTTGTAACCTGTGCCTGGTGAGGCACATGAGGAGCCCTTGAAGACGGAACTTGTTGCCCAAAATGCTCCTGGGTTTGATTAGAAGGCAAAGGTTGCTGCTGCTGTGAAGCTGTTGGCATGGATTGCTGCTGCTGGGAAATATGTGTCCTTTGCTGCAAAGATTGTGGGTTTATTTGCTGCCTATAAGCTGGGGATGGCAAAGGAGGCTTCCCTGGCGGCCCAGAAGACAACCATGGCTGATTAATTGACTGCATACCTTGTGATGCACTTGGAGATGGAGCGGAAGGTGGTCCCACAGATGACGGTCTCATAAGTCCATGACCTTGGAAACTCTGAAGAAAATATAAACAAACTAGGAAATCACAAATAATTACAGTGTAACACAAAAAAAGTATGAAAAAAACTCTTAATCACATAACAGTTGAAAATAAGCAATGCTCAATATATTCAGTTTCAGTCCCTGTTTGGATGAATAATTTAAGCCCCTATTAACAAAAACCCTTATCATATAAGTGTTTTGCATAAGCTATTTCTATAACAAAAAGTAAAAAAAAAAAAAAGTCAATTTGTTTTCATAAAAACTATAAGTTGTTTTCATAAGCTATCCTGGAGAGTTTATGGACATCTCATAAGTTGTTTGCGTAAGTCCTTCCAAACAGTCTCACGAAGTAAATAACCTCAAATAAGTCAATCCTAACAGACCCTTACACACATAAAAACAGAATTCCACAAACAAAAAGCACACAACCGTACTCATAAGTATAACTCAATTTCACATTCTAAACAGAACATTACAGAATGAACCAAAATACACTAACCTGTGAACCAGCAGGTTGATTATTTTGAGCAGAAGGCGGTGGCGGTCTAAGAGATGATTGAACCGGTCTCTGTTGATGCGAAGGCATTCCACCTGGCCGCATTTGCGAATTCGAACCGAAAGATCCTAACGTCCCCATTCCTTGCATTGGCGCTCTCACCTAAACATTACAAACAACAGCTAGTAAAAAAGAAGTATAAACAGTAACATCCATACAGAAACATTCAACAATCAACATAATCATAAAAAATAACTCAAGAAGTTCAATAAGTATACACCGACAATGTAAATTTATTTTAAACATATATCCAAATGATGTGTGGCAACAATGCATATGTAAAATAATTGTACACTGACGGTGCATACTAATTAAATCCCAATGACAATGCAAAACTATACCTGAGAGGTGTTGGAATTTGTGGTAGAATCAGAACGACCCATTCCACCAAAATGCTGACTGAAGGAAGAAGAAAACGGAGGGGAAGGGCTCTGGTGGTGTGCGGGTACACCAATTGCCATACCGCCTCTCGGCGCGGAAGCCGAGGAAATCGACGAAGCTGGATTGGACGGAAAAGATGAAGCTTGTGAAGGATTAGCGGAAGGTGGGATTGATGAAAAGTGAGAGTAATGTGACTGTGTCGGAGGAGGATTTCGGGTGAATGAAGACGGAGGAGGACGTGACTGGGGAGGAAGTGGAGTTGGGGGTTTAGGGTTTGGAGTTTGGATTAGATTAGGGTTAGGGTTAGGGATTGGGGAAGGATGTGAGGGTGCTGAGATGGGAGGGGTTGAGGAGGTGGGTGGAGGGAGAGAGGGTGGTGGTTGTTGTTGTTGTTGTGGTTGAGATTGTGAGGGCTCGGTGGTGGTTCTAGCGGTGGTTCCGGTGACCGGAGGTTGCGATTCCATGGAGGAGTTGTAGTTGCACCGATTCTGAGAATTTTGGTCAAAAATTTGAAAGTTTAGTGGTATTTATTTATGTGCAAGTGTATTTTTTACGATTTTGAATTCTCTTATTTTCACAATTTTTGGAAATTTGTCACAGTTTTTTACGATTTTGAATTCTCTTATTTTTATAAGACACCGACAACGAAATCCAACAAATTAGTTGTAAATTAGATTTTTGACCCATGCTCTGCACGGTTTTTTTTTTTTTTATAAGGCCAAGAGAAAGGTGAGGCATCTGGGAGAGACTGAAGCATCCCAACTAGGTTGGCACCTAACAGACACCCCCTTCCTATGCCGCCTTTCCATTACATATATTTATTAAAAAAAGGGGGAAAAATTACAAAGAGGGGGATTAGGCCAATACCCTTGAAAGAAAAATAAATATATACAGAAAATTAGGAACGAAAAATCTAAGGAAATCTATAATTCGGCAGCCCATTTTTGTCCCTAAAAAAATCCAGCCCCAAAGATGGAGGCAACAAGGTGAACCACGTGGTGTCATGCAAATCATGCCCCAAAGCGGCTAGGCCATCAGCACAAACATTTCCTTCCCGAAAGATGTGGGAGCAAATAATAAACATACCATTGTAAGTACAATTATGTCAACGGTTTCGGAGACAAACCGGAATAAGAGATGGTTTATGGAAAGCTTGTACCGCACTAGAAGAATCACTTTCGAGCCATAAACGTGTCCATCTGTTTGAGCTCGCATACTCCATAGCCACAATGAGGCCCAATATTTCCGCTTTGAAGACCGAAACTACCAAGATTGCTTGCGAATCCACCAAGAAAAGTACCACGAGAGTCGCGAAAAATACCACCACAAGCAGCCATTAAATTTCTAACTGACCCATCCGTGTTGGCCTTCACCCAAGAGATGGTAGAGGGCTTCCAAACAACCGGAATGGTGTCCCGTACACGCCTGTGCAAGGGAGAAACAAACAGATTTTCCAAAATGACCACATCTGACAGCAGACAATACCCTTTGGAAATGCCGCCCGACATGGCAATCATTGAGGTGATCTTTGCCATAGTCGCGTGAATAGTAACAAAAGTTGCATTGAAGCGGACTGCATTTCGAGCAAGCCAAATAGCGTGCACCGAGTGCACAATGGCAGCAACTAACACATCACGCAGCTGAGAGCTGCAACGCTGCGGTATACATGTCAGCAGCGAAGTGGGCGAGGCAAGAGGGATGGAGCGTTGAAGGTTGATGCCGAGCCAATGCCAGATGGTTTAGGAGAAAGCACACTCAAGAAACAAATGTGTAGATGATTCAACCTCGTTATAGCATAACGGACACATGGAAACCAAGGTGCAGCCCCTCAATTGTAAATTTTCATCCGTTGGAAGCTTGGATAACATAAACCGCCAAAATATAAAAGAGTGGGATGGAGGGATGCAGGGACGCCAAATAGCAGTAGCCCAATCTAGATTTGGTGGAGCCGGATTAAGAAATTGGAAAGCAAGTTTTGAAGAGAGCTCTTCGTCGGGGGAATGAATCCAAGCACACTTATCCGGCAAAGGGGAAACCAAAAGAGTGACTTGCATAATTTGGGCAGCCACTAACGGAAAATCAAGAATAATGCGAGGAATGTTCCATTTACCATCAGTAATAATGAATGCAAGAGTAGCCTTCAAACTAGGAAACAGGTGCGTCGGCAATTCAAGCATAGTGGCAAGAGATCTCCGCACGGGTTTATTGTCAAGGGATTGACATACGAATCATAAAATGCAATATATAATTGATAACGGTGAAAAAAATAACCCGTGATAATCAATAGTAGACAAAATAATACACTTCATAAAATGTATGAAATCTGAAAATATTATAAAAGAAAATCCGGTAATCCTATCAATAATTCGGTAAAAGAAATATGAAATTTTTAGTACATTGGCATGTAGTTTCATCA
>Ga0315913_1005324_pt1 | contig 15622 bp, 11 predicted proteins | sample MpolsnodulesMG_FD_207736 | JGI IMG/M metagenome (GOLD analysis project Ga0315913, IMG submission 207736) | Medicago polymorpha root nodule microbial communities from Los Angeles, California, United States - small nodules | ecosystem: Host-associated > Plants > Roots > Nodule | place: USA... | reverse complement strand
GTGGTTTGATTTTAATAAAATAATTTAAGTCCAATAATTAACCTATTTTTGTCCCTAATTCATTTCGGTCCTCGATTGTGGTTTATGACGTAATGCGGAAAAAAATAAAAGTGATTTGTGTCGGTGCTATTTCTCATTATCATGATTACATAGTCCCTAATTACATTCTAAAACTTCAAGAAAAAATAAATAAATGGCAAGAAGAAAAAAAATGCATGACAAACAACCTATTATACTAAAACAAAATAAAATGACAAAAATAAATATGCATGAGATGATGAACAAATATAATGCAAAATAATATAACCAAATAAAAGCAGTAAAATAAACAATTAATACAAAGCAAAAATATTTTTAAAGGGAAAGAAAACAAAGAGAAAATAAAATTTTGAGAGAAAATGGTGTAATAAGTAAAAAAACAGTGGTGCATTTAACAAAACAGTAGAAAATATTGGGCTTAAACAAGAGAAACGGGTCGGTTCGGAGTACTGGGCCCTAGATGGGTCGAACCGGTTAAAAAATATGGGTCATGGGTTTGGCTCAGGCAGATTAAATCTGGACAGTCCGATGGATCAGGAGGTCCAGGTTTAATCAAAAAGAAACTCATCACAGCCGTTGGATATGAAATCCAAGGGTTAAAAAAAAACATGAAAGTACACCATAAAGAAGGAGAGCAACGTTTACATGATCAAAACAGGGAAGCATCATCGGCCGTCAGATCTACCATCTGACGGCCTAGCTTTAAAGGCATACAACAAAATCCCAAAGTAATGCACATAAGAAAACAAAGGCATATAAATTGAATTTTGGCCAAAAAAATAAACATAACCCAACCTTCTCCTTCTCTCTAAACCTTCACCTAGAGAGAGAGTCTGCAAGTGACTCTCTTCTTCGACGAGCCAAACGAACGCCGGCGCGGTGGTCGGCCACCCTAGGGTGGCGGCGCAGCCGCCGGCAAATCTCCAAACACCTCCTTTTTAAAAACTAAACACGTTTTCACACATCCTTTTCCTCCCTTAATCCAAATCCAACCTCAGATTTTCCAAAAAAAGAACATACAAGTCTAGATCTACAACTTAAATTTCGAAAATTATTTGAGAAAAAAAACAAGATGAAACCAAACCGAAAACAACTTGTTACCTCTGTTTAGATCGGAGACAAAACGTTTTAGAGACGGAAAACTTCGATCCAAACTCGCCTAAGCTTCGATCCGTACTCGTGGTTGCTCCTTTTTCTTCCTTTTCTTCGTTTTCGACCTTGGTGATGTTTGTGAGGTTCAGATTCGGTGATTTTGGTGTTTGTTTGTGAGGTTCGGATTCGGTGATTTTGGTGTTTGTTTGTGCAGGATCTCGGTTTGTGATTCACGTGGCTGTGAGTTTGAACAGAGGTTGATTATGGATCGGTTGTAGTTATTGTTGGTCTGTGGAAACTTTTCACTTGCTGGAAAATTTTGTGTTCATGTGTTCATGATGAACATTCATGAGTTTCTGGGTTTTGATCCAAGAATTGGATGAGAGAGAAATAGGATTGTGTTTGTGTAATAAAAGCTGCGGCTACAGTGATTTCTCTGACTTTTCCTGACTGCAGCTAATGATTGCTTAAATAGTGACAGTCTAGGGTTCTGACCCACACATGCATGGATGAAAATGCCCTTAGGCTGGACAGCAAGACATAAAATGCATTTGGACCTTGGACTAAAATTAAATTAAAATGAAATAATGACAATAATAATAAAAAATGAAATATAAAATACAATACTAATGTAAAAATAAAATAAAATAAAAGTGGTAAAAATAATAAAATCTAAAACTGTCCCTTTCGGTAACCAAATGAGGTATTTTAAAATACCTCTCTGCCGAAATTTCATCTGAGACGACAACTACTCGGCTTTTAAAATACGAATACAAAACCCTTTTTTAACTGATAAACAACGAATAAAAATCTAAAATACGAACAAAAAAGTTTTAATTACCTAAAGATAGAAACAAAATGGAATTTAACTGCTTACGAAACGAACAAAACATTTTAACAATCTACAGCACAAATAAAACGTTTAAATACTTTAAAAACAAATAAAAGAACGTGTAACTTATCTTAAAAACAAAACAAAGGTTCTGGCTGTTTAAAATACACGTAAAGGTTTTAAAATACGAATAAAGAGTTTCGAACTGGTCAAAATTTGGGGTATGACAACATCCAAGATTTAGCACCGAGATGTATACTTTTTGCAGATGATGTAGTCTTGCTTGGTGAGTCGAGGGAGGAGTTAAATGGGAGGCTAGAGACTTGGAGGCAAGTCTTAAAAGTGTATGGTTTCCGCCCGAGTAGAAGCAAGGTGGAGTATACGGAATGTAACTTCAGCAAAAGGAGAAGCGGGTCTACCTTGAAGATGAAAGTTGGAGATCATATCATACCCCAAGTTACACGGTTTAAATATCTTGGGTCTATAGTACAAAATGACGGAGAAATAGAAGTAGATGTGAATCATCGTATTCAAGATGGGTGGTTGAAATGGAGAAGAGCCTCAGGTGTTTTGTGCGATAAGAAAGTACCACTTAAACTGAAAGGAAAGTTCTATCGGACAGTAGTCAGACCGCCAATGTTGTATGGTACGGAGTGTTGGGCGGTTAAGAGCCAACATAAGAGTAAAGTAAGTGTAGCGGAGATGAGGATGTTGCGCTGGATGAGTGGTAAGACTACATAGGATAGGATTAGGAATGACACCATTAGAGAGAGAGAGAGAGTGATGTAGCACCTATAATAGAAAAGTTGATAGAAAATAGGCTTAGATGGTTTGGACATGTAGAGAGAAGACCAGTAGATGTCGTTGTAAGAAGAGTAGATCAAATGGAGGAGAGTAGAGCTGTCAAAACGGGCAGCCCGGCCCTAACAGGCTTCAGGCTTTATCGGATCGGGCTAAAAAGTTCGGTTGGAAAACGGGCTTGAAATATGCTACCCGAGCCTGGCCCTACCCGGGCTAAACGGGCCGACCCGTATTAAAAGTTACATTTTTTTTAAAAAAAAAGTACTATAAAATACTCCTGTAATTTTTTTTATAAATAATATTTTTAATATGTTTAAATAATGTCTAGCACAAAAATAAATTGTAAACATTTTTGTATTAAATGGCGTGGAAAACAATTTTAAATAAATTGGATACGTTATGGTTATAGATATTTATATATTCGATCTTTAAAATTATAAATAACGAAACGAATAAATATAATTTTATATTACATTTATATTTGTGTTAATTCATTGAATTTTCACTTTTATTTTTTACTTTATAATCAACTAAGTAAAGAATATTTTGAAAAATATATATAATTTATAGGATTTTTTTTTTGTCATGCAGGCTAACGGGCTACCCGCGGCCCGTTCGGGCTAGCCATAACGAGTACCGGGCTTTTTAGGGCTGCGCTAAAAAGCCCTATTCAAATTCGGGCTCAATATTTAAGGCCCAAGCCCTATAATTAATCGGGTTAAACGGGCCGGCCCTTACCGCCCGACCTGTTTTGACAGCTCTAGAGGAGAGTCAGGTTAAAAGAGGTAGAGGAAGACCTTAGAAAACCATTCGAGAAACCATTAGAAAAGATTCAGAGGTCAATGAGTAGGATCCAAATATAGTTTTTGATAAAACATTATGGCGTCATTTGATCCATGTAGGCGACCCCACTTTGTGGGATAAGGCTTGGTTGTTGTTGTTGATTTATAAACTGTTAGTGAGGGTAACCTTGGCGCAGGTTGTTGTCATGTGACTGAAAGGTCACGAGTTCAAGTCCGGGAAACAGCCTCTTGTGTAAAAACAGGGTACGGCTGCATACAATACACCAAATGGTGGAACCCCTTCCCGAACCCCGTATGCGGGAGCTTTAGTGCACCTGGTTGTCCTTTTTGATTTATAAACTGTTAGTCTAAACTTTTATCCGATGTTGAATTTCAATTTTCAATAAATTTATGTTTGATGTTTCTTTTACTAAATGATGGAATTAACATTATGTTCAGATTCCTCTAGGGTTGTTTAATTCTTTTATCGCAGCAGTTGAGAAAGGAAACATAAGAATCATGCCCAATAGAAGTATGCATGCGACACCATATCTTACTCCAGGGGCTCTAATGATGGGAGATGCATTCAATATGCGTCACCCTTTAACAGGAGGAGGAATGACAGTGGCTTTGTCTGACATTGTCTTGCTAAGAAATTTACTTAAACCTCTATATCATCTACATGATGCTTCTGCTCTTTGCAAATACCTTGAGTCATTCTACATACTACGTAAGGTAAATATGATATAAATATAAAATTTACATGTATTTTTCGCCCTTCAAATATTACTAATTTACTATTGTATGATATTCATGATTTTCGTCCATATGTTTTCTCCTTTGTAATTTGGTTGTCTATATAATTTCCCCCAAAACTTGCATATAGTGTTGCATCAATTGATAACGTTGCACAAACCCTTACAATCAGTGTGATCTTTCTTTAATTTAAAAACACAAAAGTTAATCACGGGGACATGAGAGTTAAACACAAAATGTTGAAGACAACTTAGGTGCACATGTCGATTTTCGGTGTTTACATATTTATTTGAATATTTTTTTATCGATATACATGTATTTACACATGAATGGAAGGGAACTAGACAATAATTTAAGGGTGATTTTTTTTCCTTTATTGTATGATATTCATGATTTTGGCCCATATGTTTTCGCTTCTCCTATTTTCATCGAATATTTTTTTTATTGATATACATATATTTACACATGAATGGAACGCCAATATCTTTTCCATTAATTTAAATACGCCTTGTTTACCTAAAAAATGATGCCTTGAAATTATTTTTTTCTTCGACTCTTTTTTTGGTGGGTTAAATGTTTATTAAATAAACTCTCACTAATAACCATTTTACCGTTGTCATCAAGAGGATTTTAACTCTATTACTCGAACCTTTAAAAAAAAAAATTGTGTTACTTGAAGTTGAATGACTAAGCTCATTATCATTTTTTTCCCTTTTATTACATATTGTTTTATATTGAAAACATTCGTTATTAAAAAATATACTAAAAATAATATGGTCTATGATAGAACATGCACATACATAACTGAGAGAAAGATTAGAATATTCTGAATACTTCAGAACGTTCTGTACTAAGATCAGAATTATCTCCACACACTCACACTTTAGAGAGGAAACTACAAAGGAATGATAAAACTCTATTATTGAATGTGAGAGATATGAGTGATATTAGAGACTAGAGATATATATAAACTAAATACAAAAACTAAGTACTTATAAGCTAAGTTGAGTAACTTGCATTACAAGCCACTAACAAACTAACTAACTAGTTAATTACTAACTAATTAACCAACAAAATAGTTGGATTTATCCACAACTAACTAACATTAGAATATGAAATATACTTCAACAGTCTACCTTTAAACGAGATCCATATTAGACGCCCATCACATATTTATGTTAAAACTAGTTGTTAAACTATAACAATTTTCATGCCATCTATACTTTATATACAAGGGGAAAATACTAGAATGGACAGAAGACTATGGACATAAAATTTACAAGCACACATAAAAATATATATCATTTAATTATTTATAAAATACATACACATTATCTAATTATTTTCTTTTATAACTTTTTTCAGCCAATGTCATCAACAATAAACACATTAGCTAGTTTATTGCATACAGTAATTTGTGCATCTCTAGATCCAGCAAGAAAGGAAATGCGTGAAGCATGTTTTGATTATTTAAGCCTTGGAGGTGTTTTTTTTCAGATGGACCAATAGCTCTACTTGCAGGTCTCAATTCTCATCCATTGAGTTTGCTTTACCATTTCATTGGTGTTGCTACATATGGTCTAGTTCGTCTAATGATGCCATTTCCTTCTCCAAAAAGAATTTGGGTCGGAGCTCGATTTATTTTTGTGAGTACTTTTCATTTCCTTTTTAGCTTAAACATAGAAAATCAATATTTTAGACAATTTTTTAAGTTGCGGTCCATGTTGAGATCAACTACTAATATGTGAATCGCGAAAATAAAGTGAAAAGAAGAGAAGAGAGGAAATTGAGATTAGTGAGAAAAGATGGAAAAAATGGAAATTCAATATGAAAATTTTATTCTCTTGTGTAACGTAATCAACAATGACTCACACACCTTACAATTGTAACTTAGTGTTCTCCTTATATACACAATGTAAAGCTTTAACTAAATATGGTTACTTAACTAACAAGTAAACTCTATGATCAAGTTAGTCTATTACTAACTAATCTACGCATTGTACTATTGAATCAACACATCCTCTATGATGATCCTCTAGTGTGACCCTTTATAAAGATCCTCTCGACCTCTAATATGAGTTATACAGCAAATTCATTTTATTTATTCGAGACCAAACAATTTGCAAGAACCACAACTAAGGATTCAAAGTCGTTAAAAAAAATGATGGACTAAAATTGCACGATCAAAGTATTTGGTCCATCTGAGAAAACACCTCAAATGCTTAATAATTATTTTGAATGGACAATAATAATAATTTTAATATGAGGAGTATGCATGGTTTTTCTTTCTAAAATCATACTTCAAGGGGTAGTGCCATTAGTTAAAGCTATAATGTACTTCCGGTCCTTGAGTGTCTTTATTATAATCGGTGTATTTCCCTCAAAAATTTTTTTTTTTTTTACAAGAAAATAAAAAATAAAAATTTTTAGCGTAATATATATATGTTTGATTATATCCCTTATACATATGTTTTTAGCGTAATATCAAGGTTGAAGGAATAAGACATATGTTTTTTCCAGCAATTGTGCCAACGTTTTACAAAATGCCTCAGATCCATTAGTATATTCAAGGAAAGGCATGGAGAATATTTAAAACATTTCCCACTTGTTATCTACTAATAAATGTATGAAAGGGTGGACTCAAATGCACTCGCAAATTTAATTATTGTATATTGTCATAGATGTTGTCGACCTTGTGACAACATCTAGACAACTTTTTTTCTCAAACTCACAATATTATTTTTGACCAATAAAAAAAGATTAAATGAAGTTTGTCATAAAAATTGTTACCAAATGATTGTTCAAATATCATCGCTCATTTTCTTTTTGTTCGGTTAGGTGGATTTTGACATTCAGTTATGCTAAGCTGAGTGGGGAAATTGATATTGTTGTTGATGTATGCTTTTAGTAGAATTTGATTGCTTTAGTTTCGGTTTGTTAGTGGGTTAGTTAGACCATGAGTGGTAGCCTTACTGGGTTATATAGATAGATCAAGTTAAGTATAATATTCATGGAATTGAACACCATATATTCATAAAAAAAGAATCTTAAGAGTGTGTTTCTTTAAGGTTTATAATCACAATCTTAGGAGTATTATTCCTTAGAACATTATTACGAGGAATTTGAATCCTATCAATGTGTTTGGTGAATAATTTAGCTTCCAAAAAATATTTTCAAATGATTTAATCAAGAACTTTAAAAAAAATGAATCTTCTTTCCATCTGAATTTTTTAACGATCCATCTGCAACTGTTAGAGTGACAGTTGATGGTTGTATCTGAATTCTTTTGAGCTTTTCTATCAGCCATGTTGGAATCAAGTTTATGCCTTCACCTATACTATACCGAGCTTCTTTTATGGACACCTTTCCAATAGAATTGAAACTTCCCAGGTCCTTCTTCTTTGGAGGTAACTGTCCTTGAAATATTGCCTTACAACTTCCAGTAAATGTAGTAAGGTCTTCTCTCTTCAACTTTTGGGGATATGACGACTTGCTGTAGTAAGGGAGCTCGCAAGGATTCTCACTTTCTTCAAAGATTTGCCGTTTACTCATTCTTAAAATTGAATCATTGTCCACACGAGGCTCAAATAGTGGATCATTCTGCTTGTCGAGGAACTGGTTTTGAAGTGTTTGTTGCACTCATATCACTTCCTCCTTCTTAAGATGAGTTTATGTGGTTTTTCTTTGTGCTTCCTTAACAAATTCTTTGACAATATCATGAGCTTTAGCAACAGTTTCAAATATTTGATTGATTAAAGATGCTTGTTGCTCTCATGTTTCCCTAATAGTTTCTGAGTAAGCTTCAGGCGGCATTTGCAACTCAGCATACATATTTAGCTTCCGTCATCATACATATTTAGCTTGCTCATAATCCCATAAGTAAGGATCAGGTTCATGACATTCCATAGGGTAGATATTGTTGTAATGATTGAGCGTGTTAAAATAATCCATTATTCATTTCCTGAAACAATCAAAAACAAAAATATCCAAGTAGCATTGTTCTATGAGTTATTGTAAATAATAATAATTATTGTTATAATTATTATACCCCTTCTTCTTTTTCTTTATTTTTTTTCTTTTTTTCTCGAAATGAATAGATAACTAAAACAATAAAACAAAATAAAAATAAGTAATTTAAATTGCTTAGTCTAGAATATCAACAATTCCCAGAAACGGCGCCAAAAACTTGATGGTCGGATTAGACAAGTTTACCAAATTGTTTACCAAGTAATAAAGTGTAAGTAGAGTATCGTATCCACATGGATTGTCATTTAGTCCAAACAATTCACGTTACTTATTTTTGAACAATAAAATTAAATAAAAGAGTTTAGGGTTAGAGATTGAAATTTTCATCTGTTTGCAACAAAGCAAGTTACTAGTTTCGGTTGCAGAAATGTAAGCAGCGGTTAGGATTCTTCGAATGCCCCTATTCAATTGTTGGATTTAAAAAACATTCATGTAGCGTTTAGTTATCCTAAGTAGGATATCTAAGTGATGAGTCCGTTGGGACGTTCTAAGCTAATCGGTTTATCAAGTTGCACCACCTAATCACATGGTGATCCTTACGTGTGCGGTCTTACTCCCTTAAAGGTAATTGAAACATAGACTTAAATTGGCGTTCCTAAATTTCCAAAGGTATGATGGCTAGTGTTCCTTAGGAGTTCATAACACACTCTCCCTCTCCATAGTTCTATAATCGAGCAGCCTTATTACCGTCTACCTTACCAAAGGTCGAGGAGAATGGTTTTACTAGGCTTGATCTAAGTCAAGTCGCTTGTTTCCTTAATTAATAACTAGTTATATCCTAGGTTCATGATGGGGTAAATCCGCAAGTGCACGTTTTACCGGTGTAGTGATAAGAGTATCGTTCCGACAAGGAGTTGTTTAATTCAATTAACCCTTAAGAATGATTAGAAGAGAGTTCAATTGAAAAGTTGAGATTTTTAACGGTTTATAAATAATAATAAAAAGCGCCTTGGGATTATTGGTCCATCATGGTGAAAAACTCTTCACAAACAAACCTTTAAACCTAGAACTTTATGTTAGACCTACTTTCTAAAGACAAGTTTCTCTTTAGCCTATCACATCTCCTTTCGGTCTTAGTGAGTGTGTTTCTCTAGCAATCACGCTTATTTTCATGGTTGATTGCTATTGAAATCCTAGAAGCTCGAAACTTTATTGTCTCAAGGTTTGCTAGACTATTTTCATGTTTCGCAATCCTTGTCTAAATTTACTTGTTACAATATTAAAACTTCATCTTTCGATCCATCGCTTAAAATTTGTGATGAATCAATTACAACTATTAAACTTCATCTTTGGATCCATCGATTAATATTTGTTGTTGATTATAAGAACGATGAAATAGATTAGAAAATAGGGTTACATAAAATTAGGGTTCGAGGCTTGGTTCGATTAGGATTAAGTGATTAGACTTGTCCAACAATCCCAAGACAAGAAGAGTCTACTCACTCATGTTCATTGTAGACATAGAAGAGAAGAAGAAGAAACACATAAATAAAATAAAGAAGAACTTTTATTAAAAGAAAACAATTGTCAGTATTGAATTTCAAGAACAAAAGATGATTTTACAAACTAGATAACTGCTCTATTTATAGTCTAACATTGACTTGAGCCCCAAGAATTAAATCACTAAAGTGTTGCACAAAAACCATGGGCTCTAGGTCAGAAATACTAAAATAGGCAGCTTGTCGAAGAAACAAAAGCAGCAAAAGGACAAAAAGGGGGGCGCCTATGCTATATTTTGGTACAAGATCTTCAAATTCTTTGCAAAATATATTTTTGTATAAGATCTTCATATTTTTGGCATGAATCAGCTCCAATTCTCCTTTCTTTTGCTCCAAGACTCAATCTTTCCAAATATTTGTTCCTGAAATAAAATAACTTGCAATTGAAGTAAAATAGCTCTAAAAGGAAATAAAAACATATTAAATCTAAATAAAATAAACTTAAATATTATATAAAAAACACTAATAATTGACTCATTATTGACTCATCAGTTCAACAGATTTTACTCAAGTGAGTATAACTCTAAAAAGAAGGAAAGGAAGTCCATTGCTTTAAACACAACCTCGTCCGTCTCTTCCTCTTCGATTCAAAATGATGATTAGTCCGATGATGATGCTATAAATGAAGAAAAGATGAGCTTGTTTGTAAGACGGTACAACTGTTACATTAAAAGGAATGGGTTGAAGCACAATGACAAGATTATAGTAAACTTTAGGAATGCCTCAATAAAAGGAAAAGAATCGGATAGTGATGAGAAAATTGTTAGTTATTATGGTTGCGGAAAAGTAGGTCACTACAAGAATGAATGCCCGGAACTTGCTAAAGAAAGAGGAAGATCCGGATTCAATCGAAACTCAAGAGGAAGAAAGGCCTACATTGTTTGGGAAGAAGATGAAGTTACCTCTAATACTAGTGACACCGAAAACTAAGATGAAGACCACTGATGCTTCATGGGTCAAATGAAGAAAGCTAAAAATGAGGTAATCTTCTCCGACTCCAACTCCGATTCTTACTCCGATTTTAAACCCACTTATAAGGACTTACAAGATTCTATTGAAGAAATGCATGCCGAATCTCTAAATGCTTTTGAGAAACTAATTGCTTAAAAGAAAACTATTTTAAAAATAGAATCCGAAATTTCTAAACTTAAGGAAGCATTTGAAAGTTCAAGAGATGAGCGTGCTTTACTTGTTCATGAGAAAATTGTAAGTCCCACAATTGAGACACCTAAGATAAAGTCAAAAAAATATGATAATTGGATGGACTCTGCTAGTTGTGAGATTTTCCCTAGTCTTCATGAAGAGATAAATTCTCCAAATAAGAAACTAGAGCGCGTCTCTAAAGGTACCATGACTTTTGCTATGAATTCAAAAGATGAAAGAGCCCCTTTTAAAAGACCCTACACTAAATATTCTTATGTGAAGAAAAATAGGAATCATAGCAAAACTTATGTGCCTACAATTAGGTGTCATTATTGTGGTATAAGTGGCCACACCACACCTCATTTCCACATTAGGAGAGTTGATGTTCCTAAGGGGCTAATGAAGCGGGTGCTTAAAGTCACTTGTTGTGAAACTCATACCAAGGCTCCAACTTGTGTTGGAAGCCAAATGAATCCTAATTGATTTGTGTATACGTGTCTTGCAACTTTGAAGGAACCTTTTTTTTATTCTAGGCTGTCCAAGACACTAAATCTAAGTTTTGCTCCATTTTCTCACTTTCACACTCTTAAGCACATCTTAAAACTCACAAGTGAGCTATGGTATTCCTTGTTTTCTCTTACTCCCAAAATATCGGGAAAGGTTTGTTTGGTTTAGTGTGTGTAGGTTTGATGATGAATGAAGAAAGTCAAAGATGATGCTCCACTATAATCTCCTTGTTTCTCAAGGACTTCATGAGTAAAAGTGTGATGAAGACGTACTCGAGGACTTTAAACTCTTAACCTCTCCATTGTCTTATCATGTTGGTTGATCACAATAGGCTTTCCAATCATCATTTCATCTTGAAGTACTCTAGCAAGGGAGTAAGTATCTTTGGTTATAGGTAAAGTTTTCTTGGAGAATCAAATGTGTTTTGATCTCTCCTTGAGAATCTCCTATTTCCATTCTCTATATGTTTGTTATATCTCTTATGTTTTAATTACGTTTGTTTTCTTGAGAAGTTGTTTCGTTGATCTTCTTTCATCCTTTTTGCATGCTATTTTTTTTTTCTATTCCTTGTCTTGTATGCTTGCTTGTAATTCATTTGCGGTTGTTTACATGCTATTTGTTTTAGGGATGTTCTCTAAAATCTTGTTTGTTCAAATGTACACAAATAAATTTCTTGGTACCTCCTTTTTCTTATGTTGGGCATGTGTCTTGTTAAAAGCCCCTAAGCACAATCTCTCTTTGACATTGTTAAAGGGGGAGTTTATTTCATCATGATTGTTGTCTTGTTCATGAAATTTGGTTGTCATGTTTATGCGCATGTTTATGGTTATTGGTATCCATGCTTGTTGTTATCTTCATTGTTTATTTTATGCATGTTCATTGGTATCTATGCATGTTTATGTCGGCTTGTAGTCAATTGTGATTGCTTACTTGCGTGTTTCTATTATTTCCTATTTTACTCCATTTTGGTTACTATCCCTTTTTGACGTTGTCAAAGGGGGAGATTATGTTGTTGTATTCCTTCATACGTGATTATATCCTATGTTACATATTGCCATGTTTGCTTGCTTGTTTGGTGTGTTTCTTGTATTCTATGTTTACAGGGGAGAATTAGCTCACATCATCAACATGTGTTTGACATCATCAAAAAGGGGGAGAATGAAGATGGTTCTGACTTTAGTTATAGGTCTGTGTTTTGATGATGTCTAAATACCTAGGTTTATTTGATGATGATTTTTATATTGATTAGCTTTAGCTTAGAAACTTGTTAAAGCACCTAGCAAACCATGTCTCATTGTGTCATGTGATTCCTTGATGTCCTGTGTGTTGTCATGTATAGGAAAATCCTCCCGTGAATTGCTTGATTCAATTCATGATTTATTGATTCATATCAAGCATTCCTTCTGTTCATTTTCCTTGTGTCGCTCCTTTTGAATCAAGTCAATTTTCCTTGAATAGTATCACAGTGAATCTATTCACAGTTTTTCTGAATAGTATCACAGTGAATCGATTTACAGTTTTCTTGAATCGATTCACATGTGAATCGATTCATAAAAACTGTGAATCAATTCAAATGTTGACAGCATCAATTTTTCACTTCTTCCATGCCTGAATCGAGTCAAACTTCATTGAATCATATCATAAAACTTTCTGACTTTGATTGAATCGATTCATAAGAGTTTGAATCGTATCAATCTTCATATGGGGATATTTGAATCGATTCAAAAAGTGTCTGATGCGTATCAATCTTCACTGTTCATCTAGCTTGTCTTTTTGCTGTCTTAATCGACTCAAACATTAAATGAATCGATTCACTGTATTGTTTTTGGCCGAAATTTTGCACTTGCCACCCTTTTCTATATATACACACTTCCTCATAACATAAATTCTTCAAGATTAAACACTTTTTATTAGAATCACTTTGTACATTGAGTCACATTGATTTGCTAGGGTGCTAGTAGGGATTGTAAATTGGTTCTCTCAAGAAGATTTATTGGGCTTAATCAAGCTTTCAAAGTGAAGTGAATAATCTCATTCCACCTCCAAAGGTCTTGGGGGTCTTTCTAACCGTTCTTGAAGTCGAAGGGGGTTCGTTTACTGGACGTAGCATCAAAGGCTTGAGTGAAGAGTTCGAAGGGGTGCATGGGTAATCATGGATCTGAAGATTCAAGGAGCACCAAATTCAAGGGATACTTGGAGTTTGGGGGAGTGTTTGCATAGGGTTGAAGAATTAGGTTTAATTTCGAGGAACTCATGTAAACACATTGTAATTAGCATATGTTACTTAGTGGATGACCTTGGTGAACGTGTACTTCATCAAGATGAGTAGACGTAGCTCTAGCGAAGACGAGAAAGAGCGAACTACTATAAAAATATCAGTGTTATATCTCTTCCCTTTCCTCTTTACTTTTTGATATTGCATGTGATTAATTGAATAATTGTTTGGATAATTGCGAGTGTTGATCTAAGTAGTTTTTCATTGAAAAATTATCTAATTCGTTGAATTAGGTTTTAAATACGCTTAGATCAATTGATTGCAACATCAATTCAATTCTTCAATTTCACATGTATTGTGTTTTAATTTAATAGCATAGTGTTTTGTTCATATATGTTTGATTTGAAATTGTCCAATAGTTTTGAATATTGTTCAAGGATTATTAATAGTTTGATTGTATAATAAGATTTGTATCATGAATCTCTCAATTCTAAGATTAAATCTTATTCCATATATTTTAGCTATTTTGTTCATTATTGTAATTGTTCGTGCACGATTCCAATAGTTGATTTTGTTAAACTAAGTTTTACTAAAACTCCGGAAAAACTTTTCAAAAAGCTATTCACCCCCCCTTTAGCTTGGTAACACATTAGCCATATAGATCAACAATTTGCTTCTATGTAAGTTTTCTTGGAACTTGGAAACATAATTCCTCCCTTTGTAAAGCCTTCTGAGGCCTCTTGGATCTTCATTTTGTATTATCCCAAGACCACATAAATCTTCGGATGTCTTTGCTTTGCTGATTTGCATGATTTCTTCCTGAATTACATTAAAAACACCCTAAAATTGCTATGTGTCGGGAAGAACAGAATGACAAACTGAAATATAGAAAACATTAAAAATATCCCAAAATCATAGGCAGCTGCTCTTATACTCCTCTGTTTTGCTTGTGAAATCTACTGAAAATGACTTAAAAACATGCAAAAAATAACGTAAAATGACATGTCATAAAGAGGTTAGACAGTTAATTTAAGGCTTAAATGCAGAATTTCCCCCCTTATGTTTAAAAACGTTGCGATTTTAGACCCCCATTATAGAAATAGAAATTTTAACTCCCTATGTTTAACCTCTTTTGCAAAAGTGATCCAATCCCTCAATATTGACTAAGTCAATACATATGTGGCAACTGACTTAGTTGAGTCATACGCCACGTGTGTGATTTTTTTTTTTTTATTAAAATAAATACAAAATTCAGCATATCATTTATTAAATTAAAATAATTAAAAGAGCAAAATAAAAAATAAATCTATCTTTTGAACTCAAGAGATCTTCAATCCCATTATTCTTCTGCACTATACACAACCCATAAATACATGTCTCCAATTTCCTTTTCATCATCATCTTCACCCTTCCTCCTTTATCCTTTACAATTTTCTTCCGCATAAACACAACACAATAAAAACCCATAACCCTCACAACCTAATTCCACCCTGAACCTTTTTTAATCTTGCTCTAGATCTGCAACTTTGAATCCAAAATGAGACCATAACCTTTCCACCGCAATATTCGAAAAAATAATAATAATCTGTGACTAAAAATTCCAAATCTCAATATAAACCCTTACCCATAGGATGTGAGCCTAAACACCCAAATTTCAATTTCAAATATCAATTTGTTTTCCTGACTTACAAAAAATTAAACTATAATCACTTCATCAAAGTCCACTTCACACTCAGTAGCAGTCTCCTTGATTGTACCATATACTGTTGGAACAAGGGTGTTTCTCAAGTCACCTATTGAGTTTTGACAATAACAAGGTATTAAAAATAATCAACTGGATATGCTAAACAATTTGTTCAAGTGTGCAGGATCCATAATCAAAGTACTATTCTTAGAGATTCTGATTGAACAAGTTCAAGAGCAAAGGAAT
>Ga0315913_1005322_pt1 | contig 15625 bp, 5 predicted proteins | sample MpolsnodulesMG_FD_207736 | JGI IMG/M metagenome (GOLD analysis project Ga0315913, IMG submission 207736) | Medicago polymorpha root nodule microbial communities from Los Angeles, California, United States - small nodules | ecosystem: Host-associated > Plants > Roots > Nodule | place: USA... | reverse complement strand
TTCAACATTGTTTAATTGTTTCAACATCTCTCTCATCCACTTCATCATTCAACACTCTTCAACACTACCATTGGAGGAAAATACATGTTGAAAGGTGCATTCAACACCACCATTGGACATGGTCTAAGGAGGCAAAATAAATGTGCTCGTCACTAGCCACTTTGTATCCTAGACCTCATTTTCATTCCGTTAGACAAATACCACGGATAATTAATAGCTGATGACTGACGATCAATATCTTATAGTTGATGGTTGATGATTGATAAGTGAAAATTGATAAACTAATTAGTAATAAAAGTGTTTAGTAAAATTAACGCTTTAACTAACCGATAAATGTAAAATAACTTAAAAGAGTATTCTTGATTCATAATAAAATATATATAAACTAATATTTAAAATTTAATCTATTAATTTAATATATCTTTTATATATCATTAAATTATTTTTTATTCACTGTTTTTATTTTTTTATTTAAGTGTTTATGCTTAATAAAAATATTAAACATAAAAATAAACTATCAATGGATTGTAGTATCTACACGTTTTTTTAGGTGTATCTACATGTATTATTATATACTACAAGATATGTCCCTGTGAGTTTAACTCAGTTGACAAGGACAATGCATAATATATGAAAGGTCCGGAGTTCGAATCCCGACCACCACAAAAAAAAAATATACTACAAGATATCTGGCATTGGTATAAAAAAAATTGAATGGTGATCCATGCACACCCCCATGTAGCAATACACCCCTTACCGGCTTACCCCCACACAAAATTCTGACGTGTGGCAAGGAAGATGGGAAGAGGGAGAGGAGATGAAAGAGAAAATGTGGTTGTGAGATCAATTTGCCAAAATGTCCCTGCTGCATGGGGTGTGTGAATAAAGGGCGTATTGCTTCTTCAGCTTTCATTGAAATAATTCATATTTCTTTCTGAATGTAGTGGCTGTGTTCACTCATACAAATTCTAACTACATATCACAATACTACTCCCTACGTTTCAAAATGAATGTCGTTTAAGATTTTTTACACACATATTGAGAAATGCATTAATTAAAAGAAAGAGAAATGTTATTTTACGAAATTATCCTAATCAACCATTAGTTTGTTTTTCATTAAAGAAAAAATAATACTACTTTGGAAGTACTCCCTCCGTTTGTAAATATAAGCAAAATTGACTTTTTAGGTTCATTCATTTAATGATGAATTTGGTTCATAATATGGATCACATTCATCATTAAATGGATGAACTTAAAAAGTCAATTTTGCTTATATTTAAAAACGGAGGTAGTAGGTGTATATAGTATTAATTGAAGGGTAAAATTGAAAAGAAAAAGTTATTTTTTTTTTGAGGGAGAAAAGAAAAAGTTATTATTGCATTGAAAACTGAAAATGACATTTATTTTAATTTTTTTTTGTTGCTAAAACATCACTTAATTTGAAAACAGAGTGAGTAGTTTTTTTAGATAAAGTTCAAACAACTATTAAGTCCACAACACATTAATTACATTTTTGGGTTTTGCTATCTATTAAAAGAAATTTTGTCTTGAAAATAATTACTTTTGATAATGTAATAATTTTTTGATATAAACTTACTACTTTTAGCATTGAAACCAATGCTTTTGTCAAAAAAACGAAGCATTGAAACCAATGCCTTAGAGACGGTCATTAACATTTTCCTCTCTCTCTCATTTATTTTTTTTTTAATTTTTTTTTTATAGTTTTTCAAATGTTCTAACAGAAAAGTGCATTTAATCTGAACTAGGAGGCTTTTAAGCTCCCAAAGCTATCAATAGGATTTTTTAATTTTGCCACTTCTATTAAAGTTTTCTCTTTTTGTCAACCGGTGAGATAACATGAATCGGATCAGGATCATCTCCTGCGTCATATTTGTTCTGCCATCATCCTACCACTAATCCAACGGCTGACAAATAAAGTAAATAAATAAAATAAAAAAGAATAATTTCTTTTAAAAAAAAAACAGTTATCATGAGAGAGAAACGAACTTCATTTTTTTCTATACGCTGCTCTCCATTTCCCAGAATTTCTCAATGGTCTCATCAATCGGTATCCATACAGCATACTTTAAAATCCCCCTCGTTCATTCATTTGATTATGGCTAAAACATGGTAGAAATATTGAGAAATTGAATTGAACCGAGGGAAAAAGGGAAGACGAAAAAGCCACTGTTATTGATGTCAGAAAAAGTGAACAAAGAGAGAGTAGTTGAGAGTGAATTGAAAGAGTAAGTGGCTTAATCGATCAGTCATCTCAACGATTTTGTTGGGTTTATATTTTCCTGAATCACGAACTGCTCTTGTTTTTGTTTTGCGTTTTTATGCAAATTAACACTCTGCCGCTGTGAAAACGTTTTGTTCATTCGAAGACCAACTCGGCGCTGCTTTTCGTGCTCGCCGATGATGAAAGTTCTGTGCTTGATAATTGGTGGTTTTGTTTCGGTATAGTTTTTTATTGTTCTCTTTTTAACCATTGGATTGATCGAACGATGGAAAACAACGCAAGAGAGATGGCATGAGAGAGTAAACCGGAGAGGATCCGGATCCAACATGAATCTCAAGAAAATAGTCGTACACTTTTTAATTTTACGCACTATCCTCCCTTCATTACTCTTCTTTACTTGTCATTAAGTTTATTTGCACGTATCAATGAAATCTATAAATTATGTTAAAAAAAAGTATTCTTCAAGAAATTGTTACATTTTTCAATAACACTTTGTTACTCCATCCGTTTTAAAATACATACCACAATTATAATATGCACTATTCACATAACTTATTTTGACCATATTTTTTGACTAATATATAAATACAAATGTTAGCATGTATTTATCGATGAATATTTTCAAAATATCAAATTTTTATAATTTTTTATTATATACAGTTAAAGATATTAATTGTCAAAGTTGTGTATTGACATATGTGTATTTTGGAATGGAGAAAATATCTTATTTGACATACTTCTCTATTTCTAATAAATACTTACGGGTATTATTGAATTGAAAAAAAGAATATTGAATTGAACTTTTAAAATTACAAGTAGGTAGTAACAAAAATTTCCTACAAATGAAACATTGGAAAGTAGCAGAAGTATTTATATAGTATTTCTTTGATTTAGTTTTGCGATTTATTTGGTGTTTCTTAATTTTTTAGTGAAGTTATTTTATATGGTAATTTTTTGACACATGAATTAAAAAATACAGTTAAAATAAAATTATATAATAGATCTCGTAAATTTATAATTTCTTTATAATTGTTAACGAGTGATTTAATAGGTATCATTCCATACATCAAACAAGAGCATACCCAACAATATAATAACAACCCCCTAAAAAAAAATTAAGATTAACACGGCATAAATATAATAACAAATACCGGAGATCAAACCACATGCATAAAATAGGTAGATGGGAAGAATACTCATTGCATAAACCTTCGTTCAAAAATATATTCACCATTAATAAATATTTTGTCCAAAAGTAGCCTCCATTGAAAGCGGCCATGCCTTACAAATCTAAACTCAGATACTGCGAATATTGAACAACTTTGTCTGCCCCCCTACGCAAAAACCTAATTTTCAAGTGTTCTAAGTTATTTTGCTTGGTATTAAACCATTGGTAAATCACACAAATGTTAGTGTCTACTTTAGGTGCACATTTAAAGTAACTTACCTAGATTTATCTTTAAAATTACAAGAATATTTTACCTAGTTTCAGCCATGAGTACCTAAGATATTGGCCGAGAGTGTATGACTTTTAATATTTTTTATACCCTAGAAGTAGCAAGTCCACATGCATTTCAATTATTTTATGAGGTCCATATTAGGGTCCCTTTTAAAAATCAAGAGATTATGAGAAACATTAAGAAAATATATTCTTGTGTATTGTAATTCCATCTTGAAATGTCTTCGCTTGATTTTCACTTGATACATTTTCCAAATTTAAATTCATAATCACTTTAGTTAGTTGAAAAATATTGAGGCTGCGATCTTCTTTATTAGTGACTTATTTCTCATTTGCATATGGATTAATGGATTATTTCCCCGCGAATATAAATATTATATGTAAATTTTGTCAAAAAAAAATATGTATATGTAATCTTGCCTTAAAAAAATGTAAATGTAATCTTATTTTGTTTGCAATTCAATTTAATTTTACTATGATTTCAATCTTAACCTAAACATAACTGCATTCTAGTCCCCATTTTTATGGAAAAATCGTAAAGCAACACTACTCATTTATCCATGCATCTATATGAATTTGGGTGCAGTCAGTAACTTCAAGCAGTCACTAATTTCTTACATACCCTCCACTCTTTTTTAACTTTGTCCAATAAATAAAAAACAAAAATACTACTAGCCTACTTCACAATGTAAAAAGTTTGCCGTATTTCACAAAAAATACAGTACCTAAACATTACATCAAACAACCTACTTTTAAGAAATTGACCTTCAATCCAAACACCAACTTCTTCGAGTTTGGAAGCATAAACCCTTTGAAGAAGCCTAAAGACATCGCTTCTTCATCAAATACCTAAACCCTCTGCCACTAAAAGAAACAAGAAATGAGCTAAAGGATCTCCGTGCTTCAAATCCTTCTTAATATTCATTTGCTACGTGAGTCACCCATTAACCAAAACTGAGAAACTATCAGAACAAACACACGTCTTCATCCAACCATGCCATCTACCACTAAAGTCTAAACCCGAACCATTGTAACATATAGGCTTTTTGAAAATCTACTTTCATGATCAAAAGCTCCATCTTTTTTTTCCTTCCCAAATCCACCACTTCATTCACCACTAAGGCACTATCCAACAAGAATATTCCTTTGATAAATTCCGATAGGTTTTTGAGATAAGAGTGTCCGCTACGTCGGCTAACCGTACGGTTAACACCTTTGTCAATAACTTTTACAAGTTCTCCAACAAAGAAATAGGTTGGAATTCATTTTACACGCACTTTTGAAATTAGAGCAACAAACTATGAAAGAAGACATTTAGGTAGTTTTTCATTAGCATAAGATTCATCAAACATAATCTTAACCTTCACCTTTATGGCATCCCAATATTTATTTTAGAAAAGCAAAGTTAAACTCATCCAGACCTTAATTCATCTATATATAAATGTAGGATTACGAGAACTTGTACAAAATTTGTTACTTCAAAAATCTTTTTATTTGTTTTTGACGTGGACAACTAGAATCACTTTTAGGAAAATAAATAAATTAACCACGACTTTTTAATAAATAAAAATATAATTCATGTAATTAATTCTATCATTAATTAATTAATTAGAGATATAATTAAATTTACTTTTGTCTTCAATATGGGTTGGTTATTAAAAAAATTCTAGTAGTGTGCATAATATATAGAACAGAAATTAGAGGAATCAAGAGGATGGATGTTATAAGTCATAACTATTGTAAAAATTATTTTTGAGAAGATAACAAGGATATAACTAACTTTTAACAAACTTTATTTCTAATATCAAAGTATAGAACAGAAATTAAAGGAAGGGTAATAGTGCTTGCTTATAGTAAGATATTGATATTAACGAGTGATGAAAATGAGTAATGATACAATTATATATATGTTATTGAAATCAAGGGATACAGGCCGAATAATCAGAGCAATTAGAAAAACAAGCTACATAAAGTTGATAACTGAAATCAACTGGCTCATGTATCAATATATATATATGTATTTGCATAGGGTTGATGCATTGCATATATAAATATAATAATTAATAAAAACTTAGAACTGAGTAATTAGTGATTACTTGAAGGAGGTGTTGTTACTACTGTTGGGGTGATTATGATCCTCAGGGATTGGATTCCAGTCCCACAGTCGGTCAGAGAAGGTAGTTGGAAATTGATTTGGTAACATTGGTTGCATCAGCAATGTAGACAAATGATTGGGATTTGGATGATTGAGATGTGGGTTTTGAACATTGAAACAATATTGCTGTTGTTGATAACTTACAAGCCTATTGAGATCATCCATCATCATTGCAGCACTGGTAGAAGTATTGGAGCAGCTCACTGCTGCTGCTGCTGAAGCTGAGACAGGGAAAATGGCGCCGCCGCCACCACCACAAGCAGAAACTAACAGAGAGTTTCCCGCAGCTGCATATTGTACTAGTTGCCTAGGTTGATGTTGCTGCTGCTGCTGCTGCATCATCATCAATCCTTCTTCCTCTTCTGAACGGTAATTAGTAGGAGGAGGAGTATTGCTGTACTTGGAAAGCCCAAGAGTGGTTGTGACATGATCAGAATTACCGCCGCTACTGCTTCCTTCAATTTTGTTAACTATGTGATCATGATCAATTGTCTTTGCTGATTGTCCAACAACAAATCCCATTCCCAATATTTCATTTTGCTGCTTATTCTTGTCTGAATGTGAAGCAGTAGTACCTCTTGATGATGATGGTCTTGTAATTGGGAGACAACGAGGGAGGGAGGGATGATCTTCTACTCCTGCTCTCTTGTAAACCCGACATAGAGATATCTCACCCTAATTCAATTTCAAAATTAACCAACAAAGTTCAAATTATTATAAGGATCCAAAATTTGGCATACATTTCATATTTGAATGAACGAACATACACTAATTAAATTGTTGAAAGAAATTCGAAAATAAAACGTACAGCAGTCTACCTGCACTGCACCATCAAAATGATCACGAGAGATGAAAGGAATTAATTAATTTGTGGTCAGAATTTTAAAATTCATGCATGAAATAGTACATGTGTATGTATGTATGCGAGAAAAGGAGAGAGAGAGAGAGAATTAATCACAAACGGTGATAGTTGTTGTATGAATATATTTTGGACACTGTTTGTACTCTCTTTCTTTCTTTAATTTCTATCACGTAATAATTAATTGCTCACTCTCTCCCTCTTGCTTGGCTTCTAACTAATTTGAATATATATATATATGGCTGGTGGCTGCAAGTTTCACGCAGCAGCTGGCTACTATTGTTTTGGTGTGCTATAGCTTTGGATCTATGATTAGTTGGAAATCAAGCGTGTGTATATTATATATTTAGCACTCCTAATGGATTCTGAAAAAGATATAAACACAAAAAGACGACCCAAAATCAAGATGCATCCCTAATATATAGTATAGCTCTTTAAAACTAGGGTTGATTTTTTATTTTTTTAAACCAACAAAGACACGGTTTCAATATATTCATATACACCATGAAAGAAAAATCAGTAAGGAATTAGGTCCATGAAGAGCAGTACTATTTGGTAATTAAGGAGAACTAATTATTCATAAATTTAAAAGTATAAAGAATCTGAAATATATTATATACCTTTTGATATCGTTCGGTTTCATGTTGGGGTAATCTATACTCATTCATAATCCAACTGGTTCGGATGCCTTTAGGAGCTTTTCCAGAATAGAAAACTAGGGTTTTCTTGAGTCCAATTGAACGGAAGTTTTCAGTTCGAATCATCCTATCTGCTCCGGTTGCTTTCCAATAACCAGAAGTTGTTACACGATTAGGACGATCACCGTTTCGATACTTCCTATCTCGAGGCACATAAAAATACCACTCCTTCTCTCCGATTGCTGCCAAAGCTGCTCATCATCATCATATGCAATTCATATATCAAATTCAATCAAATAATTAAATATATAACAGCTTCATATTATATTTGTGTGTGTGTGAAGTGAATTATTAAATTAAATAGACTCACGTTTCTCTTTGTATGCAAATAAGTAAGCAAGTAAGGCAAGATAGATATTTATCAATAATATAGTATTATATTATTAAATCAAAAAGGGTTTCCAGAATTGCTTTAGGAAAGGGGAAGTTCTCATATAATTATTATTATATATATGAAATATGATGAGTGTGAGTGTGAGTGTGGGTATGTCTATAAATATATACCAGGAAGTTCCCAAGGGTCATAGCGATAAAGATCGAGAAAAGTAATAAGCTCAACGTTGAAACGTTTTCCCTCGACCTTACGGCGAAGATAGAACTCTACAAGCTCTTCTTCAGTTGGATGGAAACGAAACCCTGGCATAACCACGTCATGCTCGTGATCATCATCATCATCTACTACTGTATCTGTAGCTCCTTTGTTAATATTATTATCGTTAGAAGTTCCATCTTCGTGACTCAAGCTCATGCTACTCATGGTTGGCGATGATGTTGCTGCTGCTATTGCCATCCACTCTCTCTATCTAACTATAACAACACACCCCTTTTCCTTTCCTTTGCTCTCTCCTCTTTTATACTTCTAAAATCTTTTTATTTATTTCAATTTCAATTTTCAATAGTGTGTGCTAGTACAATATAGTGTTAGGCCAATTAATTAAAAGATAAGAGATATTCATGATATTTTATTTTTTATTTTTTCATTTCTCTGACTCTAAAAAATGGGACAAGTTAAACTAGATAGATTGATGAGGAAAAGAGAACAAGTAGAGTTAATGACTTTTGGGCCCTACAATGGGAGGGGGAGGTATACACTATAGCTATATATGTGATGAGAAAATGACTTTTAACAAGGGACAGGGTGGACACAGCCCAAAAAGCGGTGCACTTGGACCTTTCTTCCACCCTTACCAAAGAATTAGATTAAATCAAATTAGTTTACCATCAATAAAATTCCTACATCTATCTATGTTCACCAAAATATATCATTTGTAAGTTTGTAACACAAAATTATCCATATCTCACATCTAAAGTAAAACACTCGCGTCTCTTTAACCCTATTCAAATATAGTAATTTTTTTTTAATAAAAAAAAAACACTCTGTCAGTAACCAAATATGAGATCTTTTTTTTTTTTTTTTTTTTTTTTTTATATAAAGGACCAATTTATAACCGGGGAGGAATGCAAGGCATACTCAACCCCAAAACGAACAATAGAATCATCAAACGCCTGCTAAATAACCGTTTCGGCATAATATCCAACTCCATGGAACAATTTTAATATGCGACACTATATATATGCCACATTCCCCTTAAAAGACGAAAATTGTTAAGTGGTGAAGCTAAAATATACTATACTCTGCACAAAATGAACCAAGTCTGAAGTTTCTGTTGTGATCATCAAAACAGTTTTCTTTTAATAAAAACTTCCACTTTCTTTTTGGTGTAAATTAAACTTTCATATTATTATGGTGTTACAATAGCTAGTTGGACTTTTTTTTAAGGGAGTTAGTTAGACTTTTATATATCTATATCATGATATTTGGACTTTTTTTCTCCCTACATTCACTCAACACTCAATTTTATCTTTATCACTTCATTCTATCATATCACCAACTCATCACATCAATTACATCACTTTATCTATCTCTTTTCTTTTTAAGGTGTACGATTAGTGATATATGTACAATCATTTGTGACAACTTTGTTGACAATCTTCATTTTCTCTTTTTTCATTGGTCTAAAACAATAGAGAAAGAAAAAAGAAGAAAAAGAATAAAAATATAATGTGAGTATGAGAGAGAAAGTTGTCAAAAAGTTGTAACAAAGTGGTTGTACAAATATCATTTCTTAGCTATATACACTCTTATAGGATGCAACAATGTTATTGAAAGGAGAAATGATATTTATACAACCAATTTGTGACAACTTACAACTTTCTCTCTCATACTCACATTATATTCTTACTCTCTCTCTTCATTTTTCTCTGTTCATTGTTTTTGACCAATGAAAAGAGAGAAAATAAAAGTTGTCAAATAGATTGTACCAAATGGTTGTTCAAATATAATTGCTCTATTGAAAGACACTATTTAGACAACAACACATGGCGCCTACACTGTTTGCCATATTTATATGGTGAAACAATATTACTTTTTTTGTAAAAGAAAAGTTAATATAAAGGAAGATTATTTTAACAATATCAAATAACCTATATTAACATATATCTCATTAACCTATATCAAAAATATATAGTTTTAACTACTTTATTAACATATATCTCATTAACCAAAAAAATACAACAAACATTAACCATTTATTTTACATAAATTTATGTAAAATAAGTGGCTAAAAGACTTTTACTTTTGTGATGAATAAAGTAGTCAAGATGGTTAATTAAATTCATGATAAAATGTGGTTAATAACATACGATTTTTTGGTTAATAAAATTATGAAATTCATCATGACACAACTTAGTTTTTGTGTTACAAACATCATTCTCTATAATTCCCTCAAAAAACAAAATTCATTCGCTATAATAAAAATAAGTTTTTTTTACAAGAAAAATGTGAAAAAAAAGTGTTGTTTCACTTTTTTCTTTTAATTATAAAATAAAACTCGGCTTGTTTCACATTGTATAATATGATAAACAGGGTTTGGTGTCCGTATTGCTGTATAAATGGTGTGTTCTAAATAATAATTCAAACAAAAACTTTATTTAGCATTGCTCTTTTCCTTTAGAATAGTGATTGAGAAATGCTAACTTGGTCACAAACACAAATCAAAAAAAGTTTAGACACACACTTATAAATGGAAAAAAATAAAAGAGAAAATAATTGCATGAAGAGACTAAATTCTTTTTCATTTATTTTCCCTCATTTATGTGAGTGTGTCCAATCCTTATTTATTTGTGTTTGTGCCTATGTAAGTCTTGCTCGTAGTGATATAGTACAATCATTTGTGATAAACTTTACGGGGATTTTCATTTTCTCTCTTCTCATTGATCTAAAACAATAGAGAAACAAAGATGAAAAGATAAAATAAAAATATTATATAAATATAATAGAGAAAATTGTCAAAAAAATTACAATAAATTGGTTGTACAAATATTTTTTCTCTCTCTTTTATATGGTTTCTTTGCAAATGCAAAGCGTTGGGTTCGTTATACTATTTTATTTTCGCTCCCGTACATCAGTGTTCACGTGCACCGCATGATGATGTAAATGTCACTACAAACACACTTTTGTAGAATCACAAAATAAAAAACTTTAAAGTTGTCTCCGCAATACTTATTTATTCTTACAAAATTTAAAGTTTGTTTTATAAATTTTTGAAATATAAATTTGAACGAATTAATAAAAAAATTATTTAGTTAATAAATTTAGGAATGACTTATACTACCTCCGTCCCTAATTATATGACCTTTCTGAAAAAATAACATGAATTAAAAAAAATTAAAAGTGGTAGTAAATTTGTTTGTAATTGCTATTGTTTTTACGATTTTAATTGCAATGCATGTTACAACAGCACCAATGTGGCGGGGACGAAGAAATTTTATGAGGTTAATTAGCTGGTGCAATCTTTTGCAGTATTGTGGTCACCAATTAATTCTATGAAGAGAAATTTTTTCATTCTGTTCTCTCAAATATACATCTCTTTCGTCTCTTTTAAAACTCTTAGATATATATTGCGATTCTTGAGAGTTACTTTGATGGAAGCTTTTATGGTGAAGTCAGGAAACTAACTTTTTTGAAAAAGTTAATTTTGATCTTAATGTTTGATTCATTTTTAAATTGTTGATTACTGATTAATGATCAATAGTAATTTATCTAGTAATACTTGCAACATCTTGGACTTACATGTACTATTTTATCGTTGGAATCTTTAACATGCAAACATAGTTGATGATATTATGTGATAGTCTTAAGTGTTATACTTTGTTGGGTGTTACGCTTATAACAAGGTATGATAAAATTAGATTAAGTGTAGTCTTATTAATCTGATGAATTGATGATACTATGAAGACTGAACTTTTGATGCCATTGTACAAACAGTGGGGTGTTACTCATTACATTTTTGATGTTATAGTGTTAACTTTACTAAAAAAAGTCATTTTCATGACTTCACCATAGAATTTTCCTAATTTGATTAGAGAAAATCTTTTATGTTGGAGTGATATTTTTTAGGGTTTTAGAATCAGGATGAATAAGGTGAAGTAACCGTGGATTAATATACTAACATAAGATTATTAGTTCTTTCGAATGATGCACAATGAAACTATCCCATTATGCAAAAGAGATTCACTCACGATGGTCAATTTAACAAGTGTATTACCGATTAAGTCATTTTCAATTTCCTTCTCTTTTGCTACTAGGTAACTAGGTCTAGAGCCTACAATTATTTACTTAGTTTTAAAATGTTCTAAAAAAAATAGTCAAGTCCATTTTCTTGGTACTTAACCCGCTTTGTTGGTCACAACCCCCTAATGTCTTTTGATTGTGCATTAAAACTCTTGTCACAAATACGATAATAGAATATGTCTAAAGCTATTACAAATTATATGGTTAACATTAAGTCAAGTCTCAAAAGTAAATGTCAATAAACATTCAAGACCTAGATCAATTTATGAACATTCGTAAACGCACTAAAAGCATTAATAATAAACATTAATTGAATAAAAATAAGTAACTCAGTTGCATTCAAAATTACTCTACATATTACTTTGTTCAAGTAGCAATATAGAAAGGTCATTTACATGTTGTAACCTATAAAACTAGCTAGTCATGATAACTAAACATAAACAATGGAATATGTAAAGAAATACATCAGTAAAGGATCACCTTTGATGAAACCTCGCCTCTGAGATGTTTTGGGTCGTTCATAGCCTTCCAAGTCACGATTTCATTATAATATGATTGTCAGAGAGTGTTTTTTTCGAAGAGGCATGTATTTTTTATTTATAGGCACACGTTTCCAACAATTCTTGAACAACATAAACAATGGAATATGTAAACAAATACATCAATAAAGGATCACCTTTGATGAAACCTCGCCTCTGAGATCTTTTTGGTCGTTCATAGCCTTCCAAGTCGCGATTTCATTATATTATGATCGTCAGAGAGTGTTATTTTTTTTTGAAGAGGCATGTATTTTTTATTTATAGGCGCATGTATTTTTTATGTGCATCACAGATGAGGCAGTGAGTGAACATCTTCAACTTTTTTCCAAGTTGCGCGACACATAGCACAATGCACACCTCATACATGTTCTAGTAGACGAACATTTGTAAGTTCTCCTTAGTTGCGCAACATGTAGCTCATAACACACATCACACATGTATCAATGATTGAAACTTCATCTTTTATTCATCTCTTCACCTGTTTCTCCCCATTGAAACATACTTGGTGACTATACCCCAAGAAATCACTTGATAAATTTTGTAAAAACTATAGCACGATCACAAAGTTATCTAATTTAGATTATTTGACATGGTTTAAGGCCTTGTACGCCTAATTACACTTCCATGCTATTCCATTGATTTACTTACAAAACTCAACTATAATATAATGAAAACTTACTAAAATGACTATGAAATGACTCCTAATTAATGAGAAAAGTATTATATGATGGATTGTCATCGACTCATTGATTTGAATTAAGGATAAAGGAGTTGAAGATTCAGGGTTCAAGTCTTTGACAAAGAAAAAAAGTTAACGTAACAATTTATAAAATAACACTTGTTGTAAAAAAAAATTAACAAGTGGTTGTGAATTTTTAGATTTTTGAATTTTCAAATTCGGTTTTGTATGTGCAATAAGCAAAGCGGTATTGCATGGTCAAATGGTTATTATTTTTCAGGAAAATACTATAAGTAATGTATGTTGTGACATTTGCTAAGGAATCAAATATAGTAGTAATATTTTAGAGGTTGTGTAGTCAACATTTTTAAAATAAAATAAAAGATCATTTTTCTAAACAATTTTCTTATTTAGGTTCTTTATAAATACAAAAACACTTGTTAGCACAACCCTTAATTTTATTATACCATCATGCATAAATATAGACGTGGTGGGAAGTCCCTTACATTTGCATTATCCAAAAGTGTTTACCTTAAAATTATACATGCAAACTAACTACACATAAAATGTAAAGAGTACTTGTTTGTTTGTTTAATTTGGACCGCTTCTATAAAGCCAGGCGGAGAGTATTTGGGAAGCAATTGGAATCAAAAAAATTTCCACATAATTTTGGGAAGATACATTCACACGTTGCAAATAGGTTGGGTGGTGCTACTGCAAACTGAAGCATGTTCATAGTATGGGCATAAACATAAGCATATATGTGAAAGAGTCAAGAGAAACCCGTGAGTGACCACTCTGTCTCTCTCCTCTTCTTCTCTTGACAACTACAAGTCACCTTGTTTTTTTATAATTAAAATTTTGAGGGACTTTTTATAGGTCTACTTGAATGTCATTTTCAATATTTCTTTGATGCATTGATTCAAGAGGTCAAATTAATTTCTGATCAACGATCTCTCGGCTACAACCCTCCCACGTCACAGCACATGCGTGAGACGAGCAAGATTTAATAGAAATAATTACTATTACTATAGGTTTAAGTTGCTCTAATTAAGTCCTTTCTTCAAATACAAAAAGTTGCAATAACTATACGTTTAAATTACAGTTACAAGTTGTATAAAAAAAGTTACAACTACATACAAGTTGGCTAAAAAAGTTACAATCACAAGTTTTTGTAAAAAAAAGAAAGAAAGAAAGTTACAAATACAAATCACGCTGTTATTATTTTTGAAACGACAATCACATTATTAACAAATATAACATTCTTCAAACATATATACACACACATGCACATTTAGTTTTGATTGCCTTTTAACACAGTGACTGATGCAAGAATTTTCATTCGTGGCAACAATGTATGACACAATTTACCGGAAAGTGTTAAAATAATTATGTATAATAAAAATATAGAAAAACTACTTTTCAATATTTAGGATCGGTTCCAAGATTATGTGATATTAGGAATTCAGATTTCTTTCTCTTGATTTTTTTAGTTTTTTGTCATAATTAAGTGACTTTATTTATTTTAAATTATTTATTTATTTTTTACTCAAACCAAGTTAACTCCTTAATTGTTATTATCAAGAAGATTCATAATTCAAAAAAGCAGATTCATAATTCAATCTAGGAGAACATGAAAGTTGCTACAAAGAGAAGAAGAGATAAACGTCATTGCTAAAACATAAGCACTACCAAAGTTTCAATTGAACAATTTTTTCCGTGTTTTATTATTTTTATTGATTTAAGAGAAATTCTTGAGTGAATTCTTACCCAACACATCATTCTTACACCCAACCAATTAAAATCTAACACCTCATTAAAATAATAAAAAGAATTACTATCATAATTTTTTCTCATTATTTTTAATATTTCTCTCTCCTTTTTCCACTTTCTTTAACCCACAAGTACCACCCACCACCATTTATGTTTCCATTTCCTTAATTAAAATCACACTTTTTTTAAAGTTAACAACATGTGTCATTTTTTTATTGGTAGGGTGTAAGAATGATGTGTTGAGTGAGAGTCCATGAAAGAATAAATGCTTTTAAAGAAAATAATTTACACTTACTATAGATATTTATATTAAAATTATATTAACATATAAGTGATAAAATCCTTGCATAATTATCACTATGCAAAAATTTAGAGACTACAAAACTACTGTATATTGCTTTATACTAAAAAAAACATTGAAACGTAAAAAAAAAACATTGATTCTTCAAAAATAAAAGAGAAATGATATTTGTACAATCATTTTTATACAATTTTTGTACAACTTTCTCTCTCATACTCGTATTATCTTCTTATTCTTTCTTTTCATTTTTCTCTCTCTATTGTTTTTGACCAATGATAAAAGAGAAC
>Ga0315913_1005321_pt1 | contig 15625 bp, 15 predicted proteins | sample MpolsnodulesMG_FD_207736 | JGI IMG/M metagenome (GOLD analysis project Ga0315913, IMG submission 207736) | Medicago polymorpha root nodule microbial communities from Los Angeles, California, United States - small nodules | ecosystem: Host-associated > Plants > Roots > Nodule | place: USA... | reverse complement strand
CCTATGTCGGAGTCTGTTATACACCTGCCTCAGGTGAGTTATGTTAATATACACACTCCACTGTTTATTTACCTCATCAATCACCTCCTCTTCCATCATACCCAGCTCGCTCTACAGCAGCATACCTCTCTCGTAATCTACATCCTCGTCACCCATGAGCCTCCCAACGATGGGATATATAAAAGACACGCCGCATCATCTAGTGTGATGGTCATCTCCTCAACGGGCATATGGAAGTTGTTGGTCTCTGCATGTCATCTCTCTAACGAAGCGGTGATAAGGCTAGGGTTGATGTTCTCGTACCCAGTTTGAAAAAGGGGGCAAGACCGAATGCGTTCACCCGCTGCCATAACCAATCCTTGTCCCGTCCCGGGACTGCCGACTTTTCACTCTTAAGCTTCTTCACATGCAAGGCAAGGGCCACCTTATTCGCCTTCTGAAACTTAAATACAAAAAATTAAACGAACAACAAACTGTTAAAATAAGCAATAATTAAAATAAACATTAAACATTTTGACATAAAAATTAAATAGTGAAATTAAATTAAAATAAATAATTAAATTGATGCGTAATTAAAACATTTTAACATAACAGTAAAATCATAAAATTAAATTAAAATAAATAATTAAATTGACATGTAATTAAAATATGGGTTAATATGTCTTTACTCTCATGTAATTTGGGCGAGTTCCGGTTTACACCATGTAAAAAAAAAGTTTAGATTCCAACCTTGTAATATAAAGATTATTTCGTTTTAGACCCTGAGGCCATATGACTAGACATATTAACCCTTAAAATATTTTAACATAACAGTTAAAACATAAAATTAAATTAAAATAAAAAATTAAATTGACGCTTAATTAAATTGAAGCGTAATTAAATTGACGCGTAATTAAAATATTTTAACATAAAAATTAAATTGTAAAAATTAACATATCAATTGATGTGTGATTAAATAAAATTAAACAATAGAACTTACCGTGACGTCACTCCATATCCTGCAAGTCACGTGTCTACCGGAATTCAGTAGACGCGACATGTCAGTAGGGACCCCAGGAAAAACCTGTAGTCCGACCTCTTCCTCATGAGCCTGCTACTAAGCTTGCTCATACTAAGGCTGACACTCCTCATGTTGTTGTTGATGTTGCATGGGGGTCCATTATCTGGGACGCACCCACCTGGGACGACGTCGCCTCCGCATCATCACTCCTGATCTTAACACCTTGTCTCATTCGAGGAGCATGGCGTGCCTCCGCATCATCACTCCTGATCTTATCACCTTGTCTCATTCGAGGGGTCCACTATCTTGGTTTATCCATTGTTGAGTTCTCTTCCAGCATCGACCCAATCAACTGGATTAGATTGGGTTTATCATCGACCAACTCCAACACCATTGGCACATGTATATATTTGGAGGTATTGGTGTAACCTCGTCTCTTATTGCTTCTCAAATGCAGCAACCCTATCATTATTGTCTTATCTTAAAAGCCAACAATATGACTTCTACCTTCATCTTTACTTACCTAGTTCTCCACTGGAGTGGCATGTTGAGAAATGGGTTAAATGGAACACCTCCACTCCCCCTCCGATGAAGATTGCACCATTCTTAATGTTGATGGTTGCTGACATGGCACCCCTATTAGCGTTAGGTTTGGTAGCTTACTTTATCACCCTTTTAGAATTTGGATTTTTTGCTTCTTAGGTTACCTTTCAGGATCCTGATGTATTCTTCATGATGAGTTGCATGTTACCCACAAGGGGGTTCTCTTAACTACGCACTTGAATTTCCTTAACATTGTCTCTCACACAAATTCTCCTCATTGTATTGATATTCTCCATGGCCAAACTTCAAAAATTCATAAATACGCTACTTTGATTCAAGACTTTCTTCATCAAAATTGGCAAGTTCACATCGTTCACACCATTTGATCATCAAAGGAAATCATTGTGTGGATTTTCTAGCTAAGATTAGCTAAGTTCTTCTTCTTCTAACATAGATCTCATAGTCAACCACTCTCCTATAGTCGATCTCTTAGACCTTCCTTCCACTTACTGTATGCGAACTTGGTTATGTAGATCACTTTTTGTTTTTCTTTCTTTTACTATTTTTTTTTTTGGCTCATTTAGTTTTGTAATGTGTTTTTATAGCATTTGTTTATAATAATCACTTCTAATATCACATGTATGATTGGTTGTGACGTCATGACAATATGTAATTTCTTACACTAAATTGCATGCAAGTTAAGTTTTATTTATTTTCATGACAAATTATGATTGAATGTGAATGCAAGTCAATTTTCTTTACAACAAGACATATATGTTTTTTATTTTTTACGTCAAACTTCTGGTTTCTAAGAAAAGGAATCATAATAATTTAGAGTTCTTAAAAAGATAAATAAAAGACGTGATTTATAATTATTTCACCTAAAAATATAATTTCGATAATTATACATAGAGGACGTATATGTTTTTTTTATTTTATAGAGCGCATGCATTTTTTAATCTCATATGAATACGATTTTCCACACAAAATATAAATATAAATTTGGTAAAAAAAAATAAAAAAATACACATTCCAAAAATTTCAATTTCAATTTCACGTTTTCAACTTCAAAACCATAAACCGCTTCATCCTCTTTTTCAAATTCGCGCTTTGAACCCGAAATTCTTCAAACGATTCCTCAACGTTCATTCATGGCTTCTCACCTATAACAATCCACCACCACGAACAACTTTCTCCACTTCCCTCCTCCGCATCACCAACTTCTTCCACCATGTCCTCTCCTTCCCATCGCAATCGCCTCAATCAGGTCCTTCTCTTTCCCCATTCCCACTTCCCCAATCCCTAGAATTTCGCATTCTAGGGTAACGATTCACGAAGCATTCAATTCTTCAATGTCGCTGTTTAATTTCAGTTTTACAATTCAATATTTGAATTTTTCGTTTTAAATTTTGATTTTTTTTACTTGCATTGTTGATTTTGTTGTGTGTAACAGTTTTATACTACGAAGAAACGGAAAGCGGTTTCACCGGCTCCGAAGGCGGGGAGAATTGAGAAAGGTGCTAGGATTGTGGCTGATGGATCTCCAAGTGCGAAAGGATCATTGGAAGGTTACTTGGTTCCGTCTCAGGAGGATCCGGTGAGGCCGGATTTGGTCAGGAGGAAATTGGGATTAGACATTGGTAGTTCTCTTGATAAGCAGCCTGTTGCATTAGCTCAAGAGGTTCAGCATTCGGATGCTACAAGGGTGGGGATTGAAAATGAAGTGACCATGGTTGATGATTCTGTGAAGGAAAACACTTTAAGTGATTTTGGAGATGGTGGTGAAAAATCAGAGCTTAAACAGTTTAAAGCTGAGCTTTTTTCTCTCTATTGCGGGTACTTTACTTCGTTTGAATATGATTCACATTGTTACTTTTATCTATTTGTGAGTATTAGCGTTCCTATAGTAGAAAAGATGGTAGAAAATAGACTTAGGTGGTTTAGGTATGCAGAGAGAAGACATATAGATTCTGTAGTAAGGAGAGTAGATTAGATGGAAGATATTCAGATCACTGTAGGCAGAGGAAGACCTAGGAAAACTATTAGAGAAACTATTGAGATAGATCTAGATATTAATGAGTTGGACTAACATATGGTTTATGATAGAACATTATGGCGTAATTTGATACATGTAGCCGACCCCTCTTAACGGGATAAGGCTTGGTTGTTGTAGTGTTGTAGAGCCATTTGTTTCTAGTGGAAATATGCAATCTGGATTGTATTGTTAGTTTATTTCATCATTCTTTTATTATTATTATTGTTGTTGTTGTTGTTGTTGAACTGTTAAACTATGCCATATTCAGTGAACTGCCACAAGAGACAAGAGTGAAAGGCCACAAGAAGTATGATTCTGTGACATTAATAGAGGAAAGTAGTAGTATACCGCAGAAGTGTGATGACACTAGTGTGCCACATTTTGGTCGTGAAAACATTTCGAGCGAGAAGATCACTGTAGACATGAAGCCTTGTGTTGTTGGCAATACTTTGGAAAGTATTCCCGGCTGCCCTGCAAAGGTTGAAACCAGTTTCATTACTAGTTTAGATTTTGCAATAAAGTCTTACTTCAAATTATTTTATATATGTTTTGATGTTTTAATGCTTTGCTTTTTGAGTGGCAGGTTTCTGATGGTGGTGCTACTAATGCCTTTGACACGGGTTTTAGAAAATGCAGTAATACTCCTACGTCTATGAATATGGCTGAATGCCAAACACCGGGATCTTTGATTGTTAAAGCATGCATTAAGGGGACTCCAAAGTCAACACGCGGAAGCTCAATGTTTTCACCTGGAGAGGCCTTTTGGGACGAAGCAATTCAACTAGCTGATGGTTTGGTTGTTCCCACGGGTAACGATGCTTCTAAGGTTATAGAAGAAAGCAATGTGGTGGGAGACCAAGTTGAGATGAAGAACTCATGTAATTTACAAAATTATGATGGCAAGGTAAGGAAGATATTGGATCAAAGTAAAAACATAGGGTTGGCTGAGATGCACACAAAAGATTCCATGAAAGAAGCATCCAGCCTTCCTGTTAAGCATTTTGATTTTTCAAATGACCATAATATGGATGAAAATATCCTTCAAAATTGTCGTGTTGATAATCAAGTCAATGTTACTTGTGGGTCTGGAAGGAAGTATGAATCTATTTCTGTGGCAAGTCGTACACATGAACAACCGTATGAAGTGAAGAAGATTTTAGCTGATGAATTAGGCAAAAGAATGAGAAAGGATAATTCCAATATGACATCTAATAATTTTAGTTCACCCAACAACAAGGCCAGGACAACACTCAGTATACATGCATCTTTTGAAGCCACAACTCCTTCAAGTAACGTGTCACTTGATAATCATATAGACCCACATAGTTGGCTTCCACCTGAAATATGCAGCATATATAGAAAGAAAGGCATTTCAAAGCTTTACAATTGGCAGGTACAGATAAATATTACGTGAAGATGCTTTTTACATCATTATATTGATATTACTGTACATTATTTTCTATCTATATGATTGATTTAATTAAATTTTTAATCCCGATTCCTATTTTTTTCAACCAATTTACCTTTCTTTTTTCTGAAGTTGAGGTGATTTAGGCTTCTATTTGATTTTAGTTTGTTTTATATATACATATATATAATTTTCCCTCAACTTTTTAGGTTGACTGCCTTCGTGTGGATGGTGTTCTACAAAGAAGAAATCTTGTGTACTGTGCTTCTACAAGGTATTTTCTCGTTTAACTGGCAGTTCCCGAAAATTGTATGTCATAATTCTGTCTTTTTTGTTTATATACATATACTGTTTAAATAATTGGGTGAGTGGAACATGAATTTGGGGATGAGAAGGGGTGTAGGGTTTCCTCTCTCTTAAGGTGGATTTGCAGATAATAAGTTTCATTTCCCACAATAAGGAATTGACTTCGAGAGAAAGTTAGAGTTTCAATTTTGGGACTTACTCACCGCTACTATATGGAGCTATGACTGGACTCTCTTTATTAAACCTACATATGTTTTTAAATTATTATTACTTTTATTGCTGAAGTTATGCTGTATGTCTTTGATAGTGTTTGGCACTTGATATGATTCTCCTGCCATTTTTTTTACCTTCGTCATTTTATTTACTTTACTCTGTTCTCTTTTTATCTGTCCTATTGCTATCTTTCTTTATCTTTTACTTGAGGAACGCGTGTATGAAATGCTTTTCTTTTGCTGCAGTGCTGGAAAGAGTTTTGTTGCTGAGATTTTAATGTTGCTAAGGGTGATAACAACTGGGAAAATGGCAATACTTGTTCTTCCATATGTATCCATTTGTACAGAAAAGGTGTTATCCTTTGTCCTCTTTTCTGTTAATTTTTTTTTTTGTTTGTTGTGGGAGTTGTTCGTGGATCCAGTTAAAAATATTTGAAAAAACTTCAATTCATTTAATTTTTATAGTTATTTTGATTCATGCAGGCAGAACATCTTGAAAAGCTTCTTGAGCCACTTGGAAAACATGTTCGCAGTTATTATGGGAACCAAGGTGGTGGATCGCTTCCTAAAGATACTTCTGTAGCTGTATGCACAATAGAGAAGGCAAATTCACTAATCAATAGATTATTGGAAGAGGGCCGTCTCTCAGAAATGGGAATCATTGTGATAGATGAACTGCATATGGTATCATCAGCCCTTACTTTTCTAGTTGTTTGTCATGAAATTGATTACATGCTAGTTCTTCCAGCATTTTTGTATTTGGCTATTATTAAAGACGAAAGAGAAACAGAAAAGCTACGCTGAAAGGTTCTCATGGCCTATTCCTCTCTACATCTATTAACAGGTTGGTGATCCAAAAAGAGGTTATCTTCTAGAGCTTATGTTGACAAAGCTTCGCTATGCAGCAGGGGAGGGCATTTCAAAATCTAGTGATGGAGAGAGTTCTGGTGGAAGCAGTGATAAGAATGATCCCGCTCAAGGTCTCCAAATTGTTGGAATGAGTGCGACAATGCCTAACGTGGCAGCAGTTGCTGACTGGCTTCAAGTAAGAATAATTGCGAGTACTCACAATTAACAATATTATTCAACAGTTTTTTGAAATATGATTCAATGTTAAGAACACCAAGAGTATTATCATTAATACAGTAGATGATGGTAGCCATTCAAAAAAAAAAAGAAACGAAAATTGGAATTGGAGGATGATATTCTTAGAGTTCGTTCAGTCTTTTGACTTAATAATTGGATGAGTATATCTAGATGACACGATGTATTTGCATGTGTAGATGATGTACTGTGATCTAATGGATTTTGATTAGTTATTAGCTGTTCAGAATTGCCTAATGATATTTGACAAATAGTGGAAGAATGTTTTATACGGGAAGATCTTTCACAGAGGAATATAAGAATATCAGTTATGCATCAGGCTACTCAATGAGAATATGATGTGTGTATCTTGGTGCATAATGATTTTTGATGCATGCTCTTCTTTTAAAGTCTGGTGTCTTATGCAATAACTTGCTATCTCTGATCATTTTATATTTCAAATGGATGACTATTTATTTTTAGTACATTTGACAACCCACGTTTAAAACTGGTTTTTTTGATGATCATTTTATGTTGTTTTATAGGAAGATTTTCTGTTATGACCTTTTATTTGTTTATACATAGATTTATTTCCTCTTTATTTGTGCAACTGTTTTTCATATTTTTTGTTACTTGGACAGGTTTTCTGTTATGACCTTTTATTTGTTTATACATAGATTTATTTCCTCTTTACTTGTGCAACTGTTTTTCATATTTTTTGTTACTTGGACAGATTTCATTTCCTTAGGTTTTAGGATAGCAATTAATAGAATTTATGGACATTAGTCTATAAATAATTAGAATTATGCTTGCAACTCACTCTTCCTAACGCACTTTTATCGGCTGAAATTTAATTTGGTTCCACCAAATTTATGTTGTGTTTGCATGATTTAGTGGAATCGATTTGAATTTCAATGAATAGAAGAGTACATTGCTAGCATCCTCAAATTTTTAAAGCGTGTCTTTGCAAATAAATAATTAATTTTAGTCAAATTTCTCTCTTCAAGTTCTGATAAATCTCTGTCCCAAATCGTATCAAGGCAGCACTATACCAGACAGAGTTCCGACCAGTTCCTTTAGAAGAATATATTAAAGTTGGTAATTCCATTTATAACAAGAGTATGGAACTTTCTAGGACAATCCCAAAAGGAGCTGACCTTGGTGGCAAGGATCCAGACCACGTTGTTGAACTATGCAATGAGGTAGGTAATTTGAAGTCTTAGTCACATTTCCTACACCATGAAATTTTTCAAGATGAACAATTGATATTTTTTCAGGTTGTTCAAGAGGGACAATCAGTGTTAATATTTTGCTCTAGCCGTAAGGGTTGTGAATCAACTGCAAGACATGTTGCGAAGTTCCTTAAAAGCTTTACTGTTGATATTAATGAGAATAATTGTGAGTTTGCTGATATTACTTCTGCTATTAACTCCTTGAGAAAGTGCCCTGCTGGGTTGGACCCCGTACTTGAAGAAACTTTTCCAGCTGGTGTTGCATTTCACCATGCTGGCCTTACGGTAATTCCATTCTTTTGGTATTATGGTTTCCACCAACATTGTTACTAGACTTATATTTTGGAGTAGAAGTTCATATTTGATCTCAATGGAAATGCTGGGTTTATTTTACCTACCTTTATGGTTAGTCCGTTTTTTACTGTTCTAAATTCTAACAGGTTGAGGAACGAGAGATTGTTGAAACTTGTTATCGAAAAGGCCTTTTACGCGTCTTAACTGCCACATCCACCTTAGCAGCCGGAGTTAATCTACCAGCTAGGAGGGTAATTTTCCGCCAACCTAGAATTGGTTGTGATTTTATTGATGGGACGAGGTACATGCAGATGGCGGGTCGTGCTGGTCGAACTGGAATTGATACAAAAGGAGAAAGTGTATGACTTTTTCTGTTATATCCTCAACTATTATATAGTAGCTAGTCTATGTGTGGTTTTTCTAGGTTGTCGTGCTGATTGATTGTTCAGAGTTTCTATGCTTTAGTATACTATTTATTTACTACTATTTTTATTTATATCCTTTTTGTTTTTTTCATTGACCCTTAGTTGTACTTATCATATGTTGTGTTTTTCTTTCTCTTTCATTTTACATTGATATCATGATTTATTTGGGCATGTTTACGTGGCTTTGACTGCTGTAGTCTTTCATTTTAATTAATTAGGTGAGTGAAATTTTTTGTTGACTTGCATAGGTACTCATCTGCAAACCACAAGAGTTAAAAAAAGTTATGGGACTTCTGAATGAAAGTTGTCCACCGTTACATTCCTGTTTATCAGAAGATTTAAATGGGATGACTCATGCAATCTTAGAAGTGGTTGCTGGAGGAATAGTTCAAACGGCCAATGACATTCACCGGTATGTAAGATGTACTCTTTTGAACTCCACAAAACCATTTCTGGACGTGGTAAAATCTGCTCAAGAATCTCTAAGATGGTTGTGCCAAAGAAAATTTCTTGAATGGAATGAAGACACTAAACTCTACAGCACCACACCTCTTGGACGTGCATCTTTTGGCAGTTCTCTCTGTCCGGAAGAATCACTTGTAAATGTTTCTGTCTATACTTTTATTCATGGCAATTGTTCTTTTTAGTCAGCTTTGGTTTTATTTCCGTACAAGCATTTTCTGTAGTATTGGTTTTGATTGTTCCATGAATGGTTTGAATTATGCTAAACAACATTAGGTAGTATAATCCTGTTGTGATTGACATTAATCCACACTATGATTGATTTTGTAGATTGTGTTGGCTGATCTTTCAAGGGCAAGGGAAGGATTTGTCCTTGCATCTGACTTGCATTTGGTTTACTTGGTGACACCAATTAATGTTGATGTTGAGCCAGATTGGGAATCGTACTATGAGCGTTTTGTGAAATTGTCTCCTCTTGATCAGGTTAAAATAAATTTCCCCGTTCTTGTTTTTCAGCCAACAATGTTATTAAACCTTCTTAGAGTTCACCGCATGTTTACTTTCACCTATTTTATGTTGCGAACATGATATACCAATATTATTTTGGAAGAAATAAATTTATAAGAAACCAAGTTTTTCTGTAGAAAGATGTATGCATCAGTGTCATTCTTGTTATAAGATTCACCGGTACATAAAAAGCGTACGATTGAGTTGTCATACCACCTCTATAGATTCCGATTGTTGAGTTTTTATGTCTGTAGATTTGAAATAGTCATATAATCTTGACACATTTGTAAATATTGTTAATTGTAATTGTATTATGTTTGCAGTCAGTTGGAAATCGAGTAGGTGTTACAGAACCGTTTTTGATGCGTATGGCACATGGTGTACCAATGGGTTCAAACAAGTCAAGATGGTCACACAATAAACGACAAAATCAACATGGGATGTCCAGTGGAATAGTTAACTCGGATGATCAAACACTTCGTGTCTGTAAAAGATTCTATGTTGCTCTCATTTTATCGCTTTTAGTGCAGGTGCTTTTCTCTAGTATATGGACACAAATATCTCCTGCAAGTTTTTGTCAATGAATAATATTTTTATTAAAAGAATATTAATAGGGAAAAAATAGAATGGTGATATGAAATACTTGTTGTTTAAAAGTCATAGGACGACAACCATAAACAAGGAATGAGAAAAAAAACAGAAGATGATACAAAATTTTCTTTGTTAAAAGTCATAGGACAACGGCCACAAACAAGGAAATAGCATTAACACAGCTTTCCAATCTCTTTGCTTGTCTAACCACTGAAAATTTCAGAAAGCGTTATATTAGTTAATTATGCGTTTGTGTTCTTTATCGGTCTTTTCTATTTTCCATCTTATCTTTAAATTTTCATTACAGCTAATATCATTTTATGAATAAATGTGATTTGATGAAGGAAACTCCTGTGGGCGAGGTTTGTGAAGCATTTAAAGTTGCCAGAGGAATGGTTCAAGGTTTGCAAGAAAATGCTGGTCGGTTTGCATCTATGGTTGCTGTGTTCTGTGAAAGGCTGGGGTGGCTTGATTTTGAAGGCTTAGTCGCTAAGTTTCAAAATCGTGTATCATTTGGAGTTAGAGCAGAAGTTGTTGAGCTTACCACCATTCCCTATGTTAAAGTAAGTAGCCAAAGTTCCATGTCCGTTTTATATACTTCAAATAACTTGTGTTTTGTTGTTTTGTTGGTGTTGAAGTACTCACTCTGTTCCCCTGTTTCTTCCATTCAATTTGCAGGGCTCTCGAGCAAGAGCACTCTATAAAGCAGGTTTACGCACACCTCTTGCAATTGCTGAAGCATCCATTCCTGAACTAGTAAAAGCACTTTTTGAATCTTCATCATGGGGCACAGAAGGTATTGTGCGAAAATTGTCAGTAATCAGTCTAACAATTTTATTTAACAGAAACGGTTGAAATTATATCCCTGTTTTACTCCTTGAAACTATATATGTTAAATGTGGAGCTAAAATATTGAATCAACATATTCTTTATGTTACATTTTTTGCCATTGTTTTCTTGAGGACGCTTTTAGGTGAAATGTCAATATTAATGCATTATAATTCTAGTTTGTCCACATGCATTCTTTGTTTTTGTCTTTATAACTCTTTATTTCACCAACTAAATTCACTATGCCAATCTTTTAATTTAAAGCCTGTAAAGCTGCTGTAGATTTATTTTTTATAATTGAAAGTTGATTTCACTTCTTTGGAAGGTTCTGCACAAAGGAGCTTACAATTCGGTGTAGCAAAGAAGATAAAAAATGGTGCTCGCAAGATTGTACTGGATAAAGCTGAAGAAGCAAGGATTGCTGCTTTCTCAGCCTTTAAGTCACTCGGATATGATGTCCCACAGTTAGCTCCACCCATATCCACTGCTGTATGCAATTCTACCAGGAGAGAAGTTGGAAGTTCCTCTGGAAGTGACACAGCTGACACTAGTCATAGCTTTATTGATGCAAATCACATTGATAACTCTAATGTAGTTGCTTTTGAAAAAGAAAAGGACTTGATTAAATCATCCGACAATGGTGCTCTAGTTCTTGTAGAAGGAAAATCAGACAGCGTGATGCCACGTAGTTTGTCTACTGTTCCAGTTGTAGTACCTACAATAAATGAGCTAAGTATGGCTTCTGGCCCTACCAAAATTCCTGATGTTTCCACCCTCACTGTTCAGTCACTGAAACATAACGATAAGTCCATTATGCATAATGGATGCCATGCTCAAGGTACAGGGGAACAAGATCATAGGGGGAATTTGGCTAGTGGTAACATGATTAACTCCAGTCGAAAAGGTCCCATTAATGCAGTTAGTAGTCCTGGTGGGCTTGATTCATTTTTGGATTTATGGGATACAGTAGCAGAGTTCTACTTTGACATCCATTACATCAAACGATTGGAATTGCACTCTGTTGCCCCTTTTGAAATACATGGGATTGCCATCTGTTGGGAAAATTCTCCCATGTACTACATTAATCTTCCCAGGGATATTCTGTTGTCTGAAAATAGAAAAGATGATGGTTTTTCTTTGACTGCATGCAGTTCTAAGCAGAAAGTTTCATCTAATTCTAAGCAAGATTTGATGAATGCCATGCATAGATGGAGCAGGATTAGCAAAATAATAGAGAAAAAAGAAGTGAGAAAATTCACCTGGAATTTAAAGGTTCAGATTCAGGTGCTAAAAAAACCATCAGTTTCCGTTCAGAGGTTTGGTTCGTTAGACACAATTGATAAAAATATGCACCTTGAAGTTGTAGACAATTCCTACATATTATTGCCTGCAATCCATGTTAAAGATGCAATTGATATGTGCATTGTGGCTTGGATTCTTTGGCCTGATGAAGAGAGTAGCTCTAGTCCAAACCTAGATAAGGTAACATAAATAGTTGTATTGTACTGCATAAATAGGTGTACACACATGTACAGCTTTGGTGTCAATTTGTGATGATTTGATAGTTGAGTTTACTAATATTAACAATCACATTTGGTAATTTAGGAGGTAAAGAAAAGGTTATCCCCTGAGGCTGCAGCAACAGCTAATCAGTGTGGCAGGTGGAGGAATCAGATGCGGAAAGCTGCTCATAATGGTTGCTGCCGTCGGGTTGCTCAAACACGAGCATTATGTTCTGTTCTTTGGAAATTGCTTGTTTCTGAGAAACTTGTAGAAGTGCTTATGGAAATAGAAATCCCATTGGTAAGAAGCTATGAAACTTTAGTACACTTGAAGAAAAGTGATGTCATGCCTGATGTTATTTTAAATCTTATTGCGTTTTAATACCAGTCATTACATGTCAAAATAAATTATATATTCTAACATTGAACATTTATCAAAAGAGAAAAAAAGTAGCATTGAACAATTTTTTGATTCACTAAGGAACTATGTGCAGGAGACATCTTAGACATTCATTTGATGCAACTTGGTCTTTTTTTGTGAATTTTATATTTAAGGTTTCTAATGGCTGAAACAAGTGCAAACACCAAGCAATAGTATATGTAAAAACCATATACAACTTTCATCAATATGCTTAAACTTTAGTTTGATTTTTGTTACTCCTGTTCTACTAATCAAAAGTTAAATTTCTAGAATATATAGGTGGGTCTTTATACACTTGTTACACCTGGAGCCGAAAGTTTTGTGTGAGGGAGTGTATTAGGTTTAAAACTAGGGATGTTTAAGGGGTAGGTTAGATGAGTTATGTTTGTTCTCCGCTCGCCCCTAAACTTTTATTGTGTTAATTTTTTAGATCTAAACCCGACAGTAGATTTGAAAAATCCAATGATGTAATTGTATGGATCTACTTAAGCCAGAGTTTAAGTTGGATGAGACCGAGTTGACCCAAAGTATAAAAAAAGGGCAACTCGGTGCACTAAAGCTCCCGCATACGCAGGGTCCGGGAAGCTAAATAAAATTTAAAATTATATAGGAAAATCCAATAGAATATATTTAATGTAATTAATAAAATTATCATAAAGATTAGAATTATTATGAATACAGCGATGCCTTTTTATTCCATTATAATTTTAGGGCATTGTTAAGAGAAGGACAATAAATCACGTAATGTGTAGACTGTTTTCAAATAAATGAAGATATGATACAATTCAATAATTAAGCTCTATTTCGTGTTAATATTGCATGAAAACTTCAGTAAACAGTCAAATTAAACACATATGTCGTTAAAAAAGAATACTATATAACTAAAAGGGTGAAATTGGCTTTTATATGTAACGGACATTTTATTTAATTTTAAGACATTTATTTGTAGGTCAAAACAGCCAAGGTTTTGTTTGAAGTTTGGTGGGCATGATGCAAGTATTTTATCCAATGTTATATTTTGAGAAACTCTTCTCTCTCTGCATACCTTTTGCTGTCCTTTTATTTTCTTTTTTGTTCTTTACTATGTCCTCGACACACTGTCACCCCTAGCTTAATAGAAAATAAGAGAAGTGATAACTGATAAGACAGGGAACATCATTAGCTATTCCAAGTTAATTTCTGTTTGCTATTATGATTTTATGTTCAATCAGTTTAAATGATTATATTACAATTCAGAATAGATTGGGCCTAATTAAACCCCTTAAGCTAGCTCAAATGGTTATATTGTAAGGTGTATATTGCCTTTATACCTGGACAGTGTGGGATCTAACAGGTTATATTCTTGAAGTATTTGATGATACTTTAACACATTTTGTCAGGTGAATGTTCTGGCTGACATGGAGCTTTGGGGAATTGGTTTTGATTTGGAGGGATGTATTCAGGCTCGGAAGTTGTTGGTGAAAAGGCTGAAGCAGCTTGAAAAGGAAGCTTACAAACTGGCTGGAATGACGTTTTCATTGAGTATGCCAGCAGATATTGCAAAGGTGCTGTTTGAACACTTGAAGCTGCCCATACCTGATGGGAAAAATAAGGGAAAAAACCATCCAAGTACCGACAAACACTGTTTGGATGCACTAAGGTATTGAGGAAATTTTCTTTACCCTTTCGTTTCTCTTTGATCCATATTAAAGAGAAACTCAATGATTTTTTATGCTTTACTGTTTCTTCAGTATATGTATTTTAGAAAAGAGTATATTACACCATTGTCCAATCTTATTATTATTATTATTTTTTTTTGAAAAATCGGTATCCGATCCAAGGACTGACTAATCTGAGGGGACCAATCCCACCGCCCACTTGCAGGGGCCCCGTTTAAAGCCAGAGCAAGCTCTGTATGGACTTAGTCCACCGAAATTGGCACCAGAGGGAATCGAACCTGAGACCTTTGGAGGAGCAAACTCTAAGATCCCAAGCCAACCACTAGGCCAACCCCTCCAATCTTATTATAAAACCTACACTTACCACTTGTGGTATTACATTGTAATCCGTTTTAAAATAGGTCTATTAACGTCAGTGAATCATTTTAACATAGGTCTTTTAACGTCAGTGAATGACTATGATTGAGCTTTTTGAACACTTTATTATTGATTTTAGGTTTATAGAAGATTAAGTAAAGGCCAGTTTTGTAAGGATGAGTTAGGTCCAATATAATATCTAAGATTTTGAAATCCATTTTATCAGATTTGCAACTTCGTCCAACATATATATTTCATCTTCTAGTGTCTCAGTTGAGAGTAGGGTTCAAAACTATATAGTTAAGAATCCGAAATGGAGAAAAAATATCGATACAATTCTATATCATGTTAAATAGACTAATGTGTACTCCCTCCGTCTCATTATAAGTGTCTCTTTTGCAATATTTATCTGTCTCAAATTATGCCCCTTTAAAATACCAAGACATTATTTATTAACTTTTTTCCAATAAAATATCCTTATTTATTGTATCTCAATTCACCTAATTTCTCCACTAACTACTGAAACACATTTTATCATTGAAATCAACACAACTAATCATTTTCTTAAGAATTGTGCATGACTCAAATGGGACACAAAAAATGAGACGGAGGGAGTAATGTATATCTATGTCTTTTAGGGGAGGGAGGTGTAGGTTTCAAAATAAGAGGGAGTGAGAAAGTAATTTAAGCTTCTCTCAGAAGAGATGAATGTTAGTTTTTCTTTTAGTAAATAAGTAGAAGAGTAAATAACAGTTACAAAG
>Ga0315913_1005316_pt1 | contig 15638 bp, 7 predicted proteins | sample MpolsnodulesMG_FD_207736 | JGI IMG/M metagenome (GOLD analysis project Ga0315913, IMG submission 207736) | Medicago polymorpha root nodule microbial communities from Los Angeles, California, United States - small nodules | ecosystem: Host-associated > Plants > Roots > Nodule | place: USA... | reverse complement strand
TAAAGGAACACTATTGCAGGCACAACTGTTGTTCTTGTACTAGCAGACATAAAAACAGAGTAGTGGAGATAGTGGTTGTACACTTCGTACAAATGTCCTTTTTCAACTCTCTCCAAAGAATAAGCATCCAAAGCCTTCAAATCCTTTTGAACTAGTCGTTGCTTCATATTTCTAGTCTTCTCTGATGATAGGCGTGATTAAATCATCATTTGAATAGCATTTGAAAAGCTTCAATCTTTCAGCTTCTGATGTTCTTCAAAACTTCTGATGACGTTAGCTTCTGGTGAACTAGCTTATGATGAGGAGAGTGCTCTGATGACATCAGTTTCTTCTGGACCTCTTGTCTTCAGAACTTCTACTCTTCAGAACTTCAAGCTTCCTTCTATTGATTCCATTGCTCTCATTTGTTCTTCCAGAACCTGTGCTTAAATAAGACATTGAAATTTTTTGTCTATGGTCCTGCACGCTTGAACAAATATTAGCATATCCAATTGACAATTTTTAATACCTTGTTATCATCAAAACTCAAAGGGTAATGTTAAACACATTTTGTTTCAACAGATACCTAGATCTTCTCCACCTTCATATCTCTCTCTATAAATCACTCTTTCTCTCTTTATTTTCTAGACTTTTAGAAATAAAATGATATGAAAACATTTGGTTTGAGCTCTTATTTATATGTTTTGGAAAGTGAAAATTTCCTTAGCGAATTTCAGACTCAGTTAGACAAGTTAATTTCTTCACCATGAAGCGATTGCCAACTTTATAGTCAAACTGCCTAAAATCTACTTAGCGCAATTTATAGATTCTCTTAACCAAATTTTGGCGCTAAGTCAAAATTTATGGCTTACTCCAAAATATATCTTCTAGATCCTCCATATTATTTTGAGCTATAAACCCGACAAAATGTATGGAGTTGGGTCAAAGTAGCTATATTGGCTCTCAAAATCGAGGTTATTGATATATATTTTCAATAATATGGGAAATTTTTCTTAGATTACTTGTAAAACAAGGAATAAGTGTTGATAAAATGAACGTAAGAATACGTAAATCTGGCACTAATCAACTCTCACCAAATAAGAACTTTGTTTGTCCTTATACCAAAATCCTACAAATAAATCTTGAAAACAAGTTCAAATAATAATGCATACATATTTCGAGGTTTGTATAAATCACCAATTTCAAAAGTTTCATATGGGCATGATTTACTCTTTTGCAACCTCAATTGTAGTTTATTATTATCCACGAGTATGAAACAATTCTTCATTGCAAGTAGGATTTAAAACGTTCCAAAATAAAATATAATCAGTTATGATAACAACATCTCACAAGTATTTTGAGGGTGAGGTGTTTCCCTCAATCTAAGCAATGTATTAACAACAATTCAATTTTTAACATATATCTCGACAAAAGTACTAAGCATGCCATCATTCGTGGATCTATATGGTCTTTATTAGGGCTGTAACGTGACTATGCAACAAAGAATATTTGTTTTTCTAGGAATTCAAAAACCCTAAGTATAAGAGAGAATTTATTTATTTTGTACTACTAAATACCACACTCTTTTTTCTTCTTTTGTAGACAACCCATTGGTGATTGACGATCAGATTAGGCAAGTGTAACAAATTGTTTACCAAGTAATAATGTGTAAGTAGAGTATTGTATCCACGTGGATTTTTGTTTCGTCCAAACAATTCGCGTTACTTATTTGGTTTAACAAAATTAAATAAAAAAGTTTAGGGATAAGAGATTGCAATTTTTGTCTGTTTCCAGCAGAGCAAGTTACCTATTTTGGTTCCAAAAAAGTAAGCAGAAGTTAAGACCCTTCAAATCCCCTCTATTCATTTGTTGGAATTAAGTAACATTCATGTCGGGCTTAGTTATCTTAAGTAGACTATCTAAGTGATGAGTTTGTTGGGACGTTCTAACCTAATCGGTTCATCAAGTTGCACATGTTGATAGCACGATGATCTTTACGTGCGGGGTCTTACTCTCTCAGTTGATTTCGTATTATCCCTTCGATGTTGAGTTTCACCTATTGGTCACATAGTGATCCTTACGTGCGGGTTCTTACTCCTTCAAAGGTAATTGAAACATAGACTTAACTTGGAATTCCTAAATTTCCAATGGCAATGAAGGCCAGTGTTCCTAAAGGGTATTTCCATCAATGAACCTTAGGTATCTCATAGCACACTCTCCCTCTCGGTAGTTCTACCAACGGGCAACCCTATCAATGTCTACCTTACCAAGGGTCAAAGAGAATGGTTCTACTAGGTTCGGTTTAAATCATGCAGTACTTGTTTCCTTAATTAATAACTAGTTACATTCTAGGTTCAGCAGATTTTACTCAATATTAGTAATGTCACCTCCTAAGTACTTACTACTAGGGCCTACTCGCTTTCGGCATATTTCGTCTAGTTACTGACTAATTACTTCCTAGATAGACAAATATAAATATCAAGATATAAGCATCAATATTAGGCCATGTCACAACCTAAGTGCCTAAACTAGGGTTGCGCTACAATGCAAATAAATCTAACCTAATACAACTAAACAGGGAACAACAAATAACTAAATAAACAACATAAATTAAATAATTATTCAAAAAATAAATAGAGGTTCATCTTAAAACCATAACCTAAAAATATTCAGTTACACATGGTAACAAAAGACAAATTACTAAAAGATAAAAACATACCCTAGAAAAGCAAGGAAAAGATAGAAAAACTCCATCTGAAACTCCTAGAATCGCCTTCCTCTTGAAATGCTCCAGTTCTGAACGAGAAATTATGAATAAGGAAGACATTATTTATAGGGAAAGTTTCCATATGTGTTTGGGCTAAAAACGCGGGTTTTACCCACAAAATAGCAGGAAAAGACGCTTTTGCCCCGCACTTTTTCAATGCTCGGGGCGCACACTTTATGCCCTAGGCGCATGTAAGTGCGTTACGGGCCCTTTTTCTCCATTTTTCCGTCGTTTGGGGTGTTTACTTTCATACAAGTTATCTTGGGACCTGGAAACAGAATTCCTCCCTCTATAAAGTCTTCTGAGGCCTCTTGAATTTTCATTCTTGATCTTCCCAAGTTCTTCACTAATCTTTGGATGTTCTTGCTTTGCCGATTTGCATGATTTCTTCGTGAATTTCATCAAAAACACCCTAAAATTGCTATGTTTTGGGAAGAATAGAATTACGGATTCAAATATAGAAAATATTACAAATTTCCCGAATTCATAGGCAATTGCTCTAATACTCCTCCGTTTGCTGGTAAAACCTACTGAAAATGACTGAAAAACACGGTAAGAATAACGTAATATGACATGTCATCAGTGACCCTTTTAGGTTACTAATCTAGGCAACTTTTTTCATTTCTTTGTTTCTCAATTTTTTTTTTGTTGTTCCTATTTGAACTTTGATCTCTTTTTTAGTTATCAATATAGTTTTCTTTTTCTTTTTATCAACAACACACGTAACTAATTTATTGTCAGCTACATCTCCCTAACTTAAATTTTTTTATGGAAAGCCTAAATTTCTTTGACATGCATACCTTTGCTTTTCTTCGTCTTAATCTGCAAAGAAGGAAAAGCACTGATCAGTTTGGTGCGAAATGTTGGTTCATCGACAAGGTTGGTGAAGTAGTATTTGTTCCACCACAAAGAACAATTTTTCAGTGCATTCTTGAGAAGCTTGAAAAGAAACAAGCACAAAGTCTGGGATGTGGCCATCAAGAGAATGAAGGCATTGTTGATATTGAGCCTCGGTCATCTTGTCGAAATCATAATCATAAATTGATCTTTTCATTAAACACACCTTGTTTCCCAAAAACTCCTCTTCTTTCTCAACAACCTCAAGCAAACCTTCTGCAATCTTTTCATTAAACACACTTGCAAAAAGTTGAACTGGAACTTCCACCTCTGGCTTCTTCTTGATCTTGTACCTAGTAGCTAGAGGTTTGTTATCATTAGACTTAGTGTCAAAGTTTGATGGAGTAGTTTGCAGCTTCCTGATTTACCTCGGCTTTTATAGAGCTTTCCTCTTTACTCCAAAAGTTGCAAGAGCCTTTTCTTTTTTCTGAGTGGGAGCCAAAGTATCTCCACTCTTAGTTTTGGTTTCCTTTCTCACCACTCCTTTAGTGATCTTAGTCTTTCTTTTCCTTTTCTTTTCTTCTTCTTCTTCTTCTTCTTCTTCTTCTTCTTAGCTGGTTCAGATTCCTTGGTCTTTGGTTCCTTTTGAACCTTGGAAGTAATCTTAGTCTTTCTTTTCCTTTTCTTCCCATCCACATCTTCTGAAGCAACATGAAGATCTTTAGAGTTGGCATCAGCTCCAAATTGTGCCTTAGCTTTAGTAACTAAGTCAGCCATCACCTATGCGATGTGTTGTTTGGTGATGCAAGGGAAATCTTCCATAAGTGTTCTTTTGGTGCTTCTGATAACAAACCCTTCATACTTGGCAACATCTTTGGGATTTATGATCTTCATATTACCCAGAAGCTCTGCTGAGAGAACTTACCTATACTTTATTCCCAAATTACAGGCTTGACCAAGATCCTCTAGAGTTCGAACTAGCTTGCTTTTGGTGAAAGAGTTCACACAAAAGTCTTGGATAGGGCACATTTCTTCCTTGATTAATTTTGGTGTCTTCAATAGTTGTGCACAGGTGATCAGTGGCGGGGCCACTTGGGGAGTGGGGATGTCCATGGCCTCCCCATTATTTTTGTGAAATTACTATTATACCCTTGACCTTATTTAAAAATTACAAACATGTCACTCAATTTTCTTTTCTGAAACATGAAATGCGATATCTTTTTCTCCTTCTCTAGCGATTGCAGTACTACCTCCGTCCATCTCATGTCGTCAGTCAGGCCGCGACCGTCGCCTTCTCTAACTCTCCATCGAACTCGAAACCCACACTCATCTCACTCGTCTTCTTCTCTTTTCTCTATGTATTGATCTCTGATTCCTCTTCATTTGTCTCCATCTCTCCCACAAACCCTAGTTGAGTAAGTATAATTGTTTTTGTTTTTGTTTGGTAATTATACTACTTCATTTTCCTATCGTTTGTTGATTAATTTCATTTTTTGATTTGGTTTTTAATTTCAATTTTCCTATAACCCTAAGCAAAACAAAAGGGGAAAATGAAAAAGTAAATCACAAACTGTAGTGTTGATTTAAATCGATCTTGATTCTCAATTATAATGTTGATTTATAATAGATGAACTGCTTGCTTGCTTATTCTTCCCATTTAATAGGTGCCTTACAAAAATTGTTGATTGATACAAAAGAAAAGTAACAATATATTTGAATGAAACAATTAAGACAACGTGCCATGTATACCTGTAGAATGTTGATATATACATCTTTTAATCAAAAGCCTTCCTAGGTAGTTAGGTTGAAATCTTTCTTCTTCAATTGTAATGTTGATTTATAATAGTTTTGAAGTGCTTGATTGCTTATTCATACCATACCAAAACAGAGATAGAGTTGATTTTGAAATTGAAATTCACTTCATTAAGAGTCTTTAACACATTATATCATTTTGATAAGTACATGTATTAGTTCCGAGTCAATTATTAATGATTTAGTATAAAAGTTATGAAGATGGAGAGATGACAATAGATTTTTGGGACTGTTATGTTGTTGTCGCGGCTGCTAGGTGTTGTCTATAGCTTGTGTTTTGTTTCCTATTCTTTGGATTTTACAGGAGCATGCTGATATTGGATTTTTTTCTTCTGTTTTTAGGCTTTGGTTTTGGAGTTTTTTTAGTGTATTATGTGAGCATAGTAGTTGCTGGTGTTTTAAGTGGGTATGGTGGTGCCTTTGTGTGGCTTTCTAGTTTCCTTGTGTACCAGTAGACTTGGTTTGGCTTCTTTAAGTATTTGTACAATTGGCATCAGTCCAATCCTCTACCTGCTACGTCTTGTTCAGGTGGAGTGTATTAATAAATTTGCCGTTTAAAAGAAATATATGATTTATATATTTTAGTTTATTTGATAGTGGCCATCCCAATTTTTTTTGTCTGGCTCCGCCACTGCAGGTGATGAAAGATATAAGCAATCAAATTGATCTTCTCCTCAAGCTTAAGGTAAAGAATAATGACCTTGTTTATCCAATTTAGTTGGTATGTGCTCCCTACCCTATGAAGGAAACAATGAATAAGGAATATGAAGAGTATTCTAAAGTCATTGTGCATATTCTCTAGCTTTTCTGTGTTCCGAAACAGTTTCTCTTTGATAAGTTCTCCAAACTTAACAAGGATTATTTTGTGATTGAATTCAAACAATCATGTGTTCTCCACTCCTATTAGTTTGGCAATGATGGATTGAGTGATTGTGATCTCAATCCCCATGACAGATGAACGGATCTATGTCTCTGTGAACTCTTGCAAACCTGTTTAGCTCTTGACTTCCCTTTCCTGCTTGGGTCGTCTTTAATCAACACATTCATCTCTACTAGAGTAGAAGCTTTGTCAATCACCTCTGCTCTTACCTATAAATCCTTGACCAGATTGGTGTAGCATGGTCCATCCGAAACATCAAAGAAAGTCATCCATCCTTGTTTCTCAAAATAGTGTTCCAAGTTGAACCTGTTTCTTCTAAGTGATACGAAGTCCACAACCTGCTCCTTTATCAACTTCAAATCTTTTTCCATAACTCGCATAGTTCGTGCCCTAGGAACCATAGAATCTAGAGTTTGTAGATCCACTTGACCATTTTGAGAAGATGATACAGACGAGGAGACAATTTTTCTGTAGTTTTAGGTTACTAAGAGAATATTTGAAAAGCGGAGGTTTTTCAGAGAAAGCTTGAATATGTATAGTGTAGGAAGTGATAGTGAGAAGTGAATGAATTTGTTTAAGTGTTTTTATTAAAACTGTTTAACTTAAAATTTTGAAATGACAAATACACATTAATGACAATAGGGGCGCGAGACAACGGTATTCAAAGCATAATCATAATTGTCTAGTAGTTATTATCCAACAGTTACAGCCCGCGTCAGTAACTTACTCAGAAACGTGACATATGAGTGGGGCAAGTGTCAATAAAGCACTTAAAAACATTTCCCCTTATATGTGTCATTAGAGTCTAGGTCATCCAGATTCTAAGTCACTTCAGAGGTTGTGGTTACTCAGAGGCTACCACTCCCCAAAGGTACTTACTCAGAGGCTCTGACTAGATTTGCTTCTGATTTCCTCCAGACTCTAAGTTACTCTTCATAGGCAAGCATCATTCTGATTCTTTTTGATAAATTCAAATCTGTCAACAGTTATGGGTTTTGTAAAGATATCAGCCCATTGATGACCAATATCAATAAATTATATATTTAAAACTCATTTTTGAACATAATATCTTATAAAATGATGTTTTTATCTCAATGTGTTTGGCTCTTAAATGAAGAATATGATTAAGTTTATATTGGGCCATAGACACTAGAGCATCATATATGATAATTGAAGTTGGGTGTAACAATTATTAGTTATCATCGTTTTATCATAAAAAATAGTATTTATTATTAATGAACATTCAAAAACAGAGTTTTGTCATGGATGAAGGAAGAGTCATTACATACTTCTGAATGTTATTGTCAGGCCACTGTTTCAATCGACCTATGTATGTTTTTTTTGATTCATTTATTGATATATACGTTTGAGTTCAAATCGTGTCCTCAGATCAATGTATGATTTTGATCATTACATACAAAGAGAACAGTTTAAAAGATGTGTTAATATTTTTCTTCATGGATCAGTTTAAGGGATGTGTTGATTTTTTTTCTTCACGGTTAAGGTTGCTATAAGAGTAGATGTTTGAGTGGTATATATTTTGTATAGAAGTTGATTTGATGGATGTTTAAAATACGACTGTGTAAAAAAATAAAACAAAGACGTGTGATTTATTTGATGATTGACAATTTATATGGTATGTACCTCTCAATTTTTTTTATGTGGCATGTATTTGCATGCAAACATAATGTTAGTGTATTCTTTATCAATTAAAATTTCACATGAAGACACTTTTTTATTTGTAAATATAGTCTCGTAAAGAAATAATTTAGTATGTCATTTTATTTTGTGTGAGAAAATTGTAACTTTATCTTATATTTCATCTCCTTTTTAAACAAAAATTATAAAAATAGATTAAATTGTCCATATGAGCATAACACAATTGGTAGGTACAATGCATTATTATATGCAAATATCATTTTCGATTATCAGATTCACCTTAAACGTGAAATTCTAACCATAACAATATTTGATAAAAAAATGTTGAATTGACCCATCAACCCACCCATATAAACCATTAATGTTTGGACGAAACTTGACAAACCATATAAGAAACAAATCAATACAATCAAACCCATTTATATGTACCGGTCCATCGACCATGTAACAAACAAATCAATATAATAAAACCTATTTATATGTACATGTCCACCGAATTAAGACAAGCTCGGCCAAACTGACCCATCAACCAGCCCACACAAACCATTCATGTTTAGACGAGACTCATCTTTGATAAACCATGTAAGAAACAAATCAATACAATTAAACTCATTTATATGTACCAATCCACCGACCATGTAACAAACAAATCGATACAATCAAACCTATTTATACGTACTAATACACCGAATTAAGACAATCTCGGCTGGACCGACCCATCTGACAGCTACACTAAAAAGTAAAGAAGGAAACCCTAATAAGAGAATTAATGAATTAAAAAAAGGAAGAGAGGGAGAAGGGCATTTAAAAGGAGAGGAAACATAGGATTAGAATCAGTTTGAGGCAGTAAGTGAAATCTATCAAAACCCTTTCTTTCTCTCTATCTCTTAGGTTTTCTTTTCTCCTTTTTCGCTGTCACTTTCTTCCTCTTTCTTAACAATGACTAGCAACAAAGAAGGTTTCAACATCGCAGATCTCAGTTCTGGTAAACCCTTCTTCTCAATCAACACTCGTTTTTTTCTCAATTTTTCTCTCTTTTTTTTGTTTAATTGATTTTAATTTTTCTCTGTAGCACTCAATGAAGAGGATCGTGCTGACCTAGTTAACGCTCTCAAGGTTCGTGCTTTTTCTTCAATTTTTTAGACCCTTTTGTTTTTTTTGTTATTATTTGTTATAAAGTTTCGTGCCTTTTTAGTTTAACCCTAATTTTGATATAACCCCTAATTTTGATATAACCCCTAATTTTGATTAAACCCTAATTTTGAATAAACCCTAATTTTGATAAAACCCCTAATTTTGATAAACCCCTAATTTTGATTAAACCCTAATTTTGTTTTGGGTTTGAGTTTTGATGGTTTTTTTGGATTATTGTTTATTAAGGGTTTTCATTTTTGATTGAATTTGTGTGCAGAGTAAGATTCAGAGTCTTGCTGGACAGCACTCTGATGTTCTAGAGAGTCTATCCCCTGTTGTCAGGAAGCGTGTTGAGGTTCTCAGAGAGATTCAGGTATATTCCCTAAATTTTGAAGTTGAATGTGTGTTGTTTTATGCTTAATTGGATGGTTTATCCTCCTATGTGTATTGTTTATTGGATATTGCTGCTTTATAAAGTGTGAACTTCAAGGGTTGTTCTTCAACAAACCCATGATTTGTTTTGATTCACTTATGATATCCACCTTTGATTTGTTAATTGATTTGTCCCTAATACTCACTTTATTACTCTCTAAAAGTAAATTGACCACTTTAGAGGATTGATCCCTCTGTTACATGGATTGGAGCTTTAGTGAAATCATGATAAGATAATTTGGTGTTATAAATCTCTTGTTGTATTTGTTTCAGTGAAGGGTTGGATTCATTGTGGGTTTTTAGTAGTCAGTGTCTTTTATGGTATTTTATAAGGCTGAACTGCGATCCTCTATTCAGTCACGTGGGGTCGCCTCCAATTGTTACCCTGAGGCTCTCCTGCAAGTTATACATAATTAACATTCAATAGGGTGAACTGATTACTGAACTTCGTATTTCTTTTGTTCATTAATTTTATTTTAACGCTTGGGAATCTATTTGGACTGAAGCAAGTTATTCCATTCTTTCATTTTATTAATATACTATTTTATGATTTTTGATAACTTGACCCTGACTTTATATCTCGTAGGTAAAATTTTATTCTTAAGTTGATTTATCTTTTTGTTTTTTCATCTGTGAATAGACATTTTCACCCTTATATAATGTTAAATGAGTCTGTCAATTGCTCTAGTAGTTTGTACCTAATCTTTTATATTTATCTGTTTTTGATTTTTTGATTAGCTACCCAGCAAAGATAAGGTTTCCGTGTGATATTGTCTTCTGAAATTGTTTTATGACTGTACAGGGTGAACATGATGAATTGGAGGCTAAGTTTTTGGAGGAGAGAGCAGCTCTTGAAGCCAAATACCAAAAATTGTATCAACCATTGTACACAAAGGTATCTTTAGGATTCTGTTATTGATTGTGTAGAGAAAATTGCATATCAGGCATGATGCTTTAACGAGTGCATCACTTGCTCTGCTGTCCAATTTAATCATACTTGATCTTTCTATTATTCAAGTTTATAATTATTGAACCTTATTTGTATGGAACATTTGATGTAATATCTTTTATGTTTAATTACTGAACTTGTCTATAAAATGGATGCAGCGATATGACATTGTGAATGGTGTCACTGAAGTGGAAGGGGCAGCAATGGAAACTACAGCTGATGCAGATGAGGACAATGGTAGTAATTGGAAACTGATGCCTTGCACTTTTATTGTTTCAATTAGTCATCTTCAGTAATTTTCTTTTGACTTATGCAGAGAAAGGAGTCCCTTCATTTTGGCTAAATGCTATGAAAAACAATGATGTGTTATCTGAAGAGGTAAGTTGAAAAAACCGTTAAGTTGTTCACTTCTTACTCTTAAACACTCAAGTTTTTTGGCCATAAATGTACTTTTGTAATGATGTTTTCCCTGCTTCTCTATGAACTAGGTTACGGAGCGCGATGAAGCTGCTCTCAAGTTTCTCAAAGATATCAAGTGGAGCAGGATCGATGACCCGAAAGGGTTCAAGCTTGAGTTCTTCTTTGATACCAATCCATATTTTTCAAACTCGGTCTTGACGAAGACATATCATATGGTTGATGAGGATGAACCTATATTGGAGAAAGCAATTGGGTAAGCTGGTCATTTTTACCTGATGCTGTTGGCTATTAGTTTTGGTCAAAAGTGGCTTGTTTAATCATGAATTAAGGTTTGCTTGCTTCATTTTGCTTTTACAGGACTGAAATTCAATGGCTTCCTGGAAAATGCTTGACACAAAAGGTTTTGAAGAAAAAGCCCAAGAAGGGTGCAAAGAATGCTAAACCAATTACCAAAACTGAAACTTGTGAAAGCTTCTTCAACTTTTTCAATCCACCAGAAGTCCCTGAAGATGATGAAGACATTGATGAAGATATGGTATGGAAGGCTATATAGTTAAATACTAATATTAAACTTTCTGCTTTTGCTTGAACTCTTTAATTCATTTTTTAACAGGCTGAGGAACTTCAGAATCAGATGGAACAGGACTACGACATTGGGTAAGCTTAACTGCCTATTTGTCTGTTATAGCATAATAACTGTGATGGTTTATTGCATTTGTAATTTTTTAATATACCCTTAAATGAATTTTCATCTTGTTCAGGTCAACAATAAGAGATAAGATCATCCCCCATGCTGTATCATGGTTTACTGGAGAGGCTGCTCAGGGAGAGGAGTTTGGAGACCTGGATGACGAAGATGATGATGAAGACGACGATGCTGAGGATGATGATGAAGACGAGGATGAGGATGAAGACGAAGACGACGATGAAGATGAGGAAGAGACCAAGACTAAAAAGAAGGTATGAACTTGTTTGATTTGAAGTAGTGAATTATTGGTTTGTTTTTTATTTTTTAATTTGAAGCTTGAATGCGAATTAACTCGCTTGTTTTTCCACCTGCCCCATGTTAATTTCCTTTGGAACGTTGCTGCAGTCATCTGCTAAGGTAAACTTTGTGACCTTAATGCAATCATGTTATATACACTTCTTCATTTTGGATTTGTTTGCTTGATGCTATATTGCTAAGGAGTGTTTCCAACAGACTCTCCACTCTTTCATGAATTTATTTGGTACCCATGTCAAAATAAATGGGAGCCACATATTTCAACTAATAATAGGAGTGTTGAAAAGAGTGTTGGGAGCAACCATAGCAGCGTAATTGCGCAGCAGAATGCTAACAATGTAAAGTGATACACTATTTAGTACATGGTGCTGTCAAATAGTGGCACTATAACACTGTAGCATAGCAGAGCTTGAACAAACCACTATTTTTTTATTTTTTTTGTGATTGACAACACCTTCATGGCTTTGGACGTTCAATTTCTGATTTCCATTTTGTATTGTATATTTTCAGAAGAGCGGAATAGCTCAGCTTGGCGAGGGTCAGCAGGGTGAAAGACCACCAGAGTGCAAGCAGCAATAGTTTGTTTCTTCAGAGTGTTATGCTGCTGAAAGTTGTTTTAGGGTCCTAGTGCCTGATGAAAAAGGATTGCAATTTCATGTGGTTTTTCATGGCCCTTGATTCATTTTCCTACCCTTAGTTTTATAGTCTGAATTTATCGAGTCTCTTTCTCTTTTTTTGTCTCTCTACTTTTGGAGATGGTTGTTATATAGTCAGTGGTGTTGTGATTTATTGGTACTTCAATTCATAGGTCTGCTTCCCAGATACTTAAAGTTTGTGCTTCATTATTACCAATATTTCTGGTAAACTCAGATTGGCAAATCAATGCTACAAGTTTTTGTGTGGGAAGAAAATTTGTTATATTTTTTTCGTAATGGGCATGTTTTGATCCTGATCATATTTTTGGTATTCAGTTTTTGTTACGAAAATGAAGTTTTGTATTCAATATTTTTTGAAGATGGGAATATTTTTTTTTTCCGTTGTCATTTGTATAAAAAATTTGGACATAAAAAACCGAAGTTGAAAAGTAAGTTTTTATAATGTTTTGTTAACCAACGTCCCTTTGAGTGATAAATCTAGTTTTTACCTCTTAGCCACAAAAGTTTACTTATCTTTCCTACATAAATTGTGAAATTTTAGGGAGTATTTTTGGTATTGAAATGAGAAGACTATTGATTTGTAGGAATTTGAAAGAATAATTTGAAAACTATTGATTTGCATTTGACAATATTACTGGTGTGTTTGTAAAAAAAAAGAAAGGATAAATTGCATTTTTGGTCCCTTAACTATAAGGGAGGTTAGTGACTTATTAAAAACTAAGTAGGGGCGGTTAGTGTCTTGTTAAAAAATAGAGGGGGTGTGAGTGTCATTTAAACAAACCTCAGAGGAGGTTAGTGTAATTTCCCCGATTTTTTATAATAGATCCCTTAAACAATGTTTTTATGACACGAAGTGACATTAAAAACACGAGAGAAGTGACAAAGTTGCACTTGCAGACCGTAAACGAACTCATTAGGCTGGTTTGGATCGCTGGTCTCTTATGGCTAATATGCTGTTCTTGATAGAAACAGGTTAGTTTTCTCAGTCCATCACTGTGTCTCCTTTGTATCTTGTTGTCTGCAACCTTGGTCGAATCACTCTTCTACCATGGCCAGAACTTTGGGACCTTGTCTGTGAGACTCGCAATTCAGGTCTCACCTCTATTATTGTGGAGCTTGACTCTATTATCATTGTTGGCATTGTTCTTTCTTGAAATGCTGCCAATCTTCATATAATTCATCTCGTTTCTAATGCCTTGTCCCTTCAAGTGCGCATACAAACAAATGGTTTATCATTTTTTACAAGAGACTTTTCAAATAAAAATTTATTCGGATCTTGTTGACAAATATCGTGTTATAAACCTTTTATTTGATCTACATATACTGCAACTAAATAATCATTCATTTTGTCCCATGAGCTTAACTCATTTGGTAAAGGATAATGCACAATATATGCAGGGCCGTAGTTCGAATCCCAAACACCCCACTTATTCATTTTTAAGGTGAATTTCTCCAGCACTAAGCTACTTGACCAAAACAATAAAAATAAAAATAATCATTCATTTCCAGATCTTGGTGAACCACAAAAGTCATTTCCTAAACCTTTTATTTTGTTATTATAAAAAAGAGGTTATCGTTTGATTGAATGTTAAACATGATACCATAAATTGTTGTTGATACTATAACCTCACTTTGTTTTGTTGTTGAGCAATCAACATTTCAGCAAATATCATGATAATTTTTTTAAATAAAACTGAAAAACTTAATTAATTTTTAATTTATTTTTTGAATGATTAAGATTAATTTTTATTTTAAAGGCTTAATTATAGATTATTGACAAATTTTAAAATTTAATTATAACTTTTTTTTATATAAAAAGTTATTCAATTTTTTAATTAAATGAAATTAAAAGTAAAATGGCTATTTTTGATGTAAAAAAATATAAAAATGTATCATTTTGAAAAGAAAAAAAAAAGATCAACAACTTCGGAATTTACTTTTGCAATTTAATTCCCAAGTGATGTTATATATAGCTACACTTTGATGTTAATCTTATTGATGTGGAGTAACCAAAAAAAAAATCTTATTGATGTGGGACTTGCCTTTGACACAATTTAAAAACAAAGTCAAACGTGTCAAATAAAAGTAAAATTAAATAAGAAAAGACTAAAAAAAGATTTATAATTTCCTTGTTCATTCATGTAAGAATCTATGCTAAAAACTCACTGATAAAACATACTAGAAGAAGATGAAAAAGGAAGAGGAATCAACGATTCAGATTGAATAAGAGAGTGTGCACTCAACAGGAAGATGAAGAATACTTATGCTTGCAAGACTCTTACATGATCAATTAAAGTAAACTGAAAGGTACCATTAATTCTTATGATCGCCGTTAACCAAAACCCTGTAACTTGCCTCAATATTAAAAACTGAATGTGGAAAATGCTGCAATTAAGCAAAATGACCATATTTTTTTTAGGCAATATTAATTAATCACCATATGAAACACACAATCGAAAGAAAAAATAAAAACAGGAAAGCACAAACAAATACTAACATTATAGCATGAAGATGAGGTTCTGAACTATTCATTATATCCTGATAGTTTTTATTTTTAATTAGAGAAACATAATATAATAATTTTTAAGATTATTTTATCATATCTTTTTTTTTGAAATATTTTTTTTTTATGGATTATTTTATCATATCTTATTTCCTCTTCAAAAGAACAAAATTCTTATTTCTTTATCAAACATTGAATTGAAATAAAGTATGATTATCTTATCATACCCCGACCACCAAAATGACCCAATTCGAGGAAGAATTCCACTTAAATAATTTTGAGTTTAATAATTTATTCATCAATTAAATATACTAAAGTCATTAATACCACAAAAATTCAATGTCACTCAATTATTTTTGGGTTAATAGGTCTTTACCCCTGTAATATAGGTCATTTCTGGTTTTCCCCTGTAAAATATTTTTTTTGATTTACCCCTGTAAAATATTTTTGTTTTGATTTACCCCCTTAATAGGCCAAACAAAAACGAAAAAAAAAATAAAATTGGTTTTTGTTTGGCCTATCAGGGGGTAAATCAAAACAAAAATATTTTACAGGGGGTAAATCAAAAAAATTTTTTACAGGGGGAAAACAAAAAATGGTTTATATT
>Ga0315913_1005315_pt1 | contig 15639 bp, 6 predicted proteins | sample MpolsnodulesMG_FD_207736 | JGI IMG/M metagenome (GOLD analysis project Ga0315913, IMG submission 207736) | Medicago polymorpha root nodule microbial communities from Los Angeles, California, United States - small nodules | ecosystem: Host-associated > Plants > Roots > Nodule | place: USA... | reverse complement strand
AACTACTACAATTGCAAAACTTAGGGGGCTGTTTTGTAGTTTTTTTTCTTAGGGGGCCAAAATCGCAACTTTGAGAAAGTTAGGGGGCTAAAACTGCAATTAAGCCAAAAAAATAATATAACCATTTTTTAATATAACTGTTATACACATGAGAAGTTGTCGTTGATAAATTGTTAAAATACCTATTTTACACGTAAAAAATTACAATTGATATATAAAAAAATACTAAACAAATAATGATACATTTACGATTGATAAAAGATACACAAGACAATTATTTGTCATCAGAAAAAACAAGAGACATATATTTATATATGAAAATATGGGACAATATTTATCAATGATACATGAAAAAAATAGACGACAATATTTATTGATTGTAATGAACAAAACACAGGACGGATACTCTTTCCATTCTGAATTATATGTCATTCTAAGAAAATCTGTTTGTCCTAAAATTTGTTGATTATTCCTATTTTCATAAAAAGTTACCATTACATGTAAATGGTTAACTTTTTTTTCCTTTTCTCTCTTGTGAGCCGTCACCAAAACTTTATTTTCTTCTCATTCATCCACCAAAGAGGGGTGACTTAGAGTAAATTTTTGACCCAAAATTACCCCTCTAACTCGCTTTTATTTTTTCCCTTTTATTGAAATAAGTGATTTTCAAATCTATTTCGTTTTTTATTTTGTGATTTCGTCGTCTTAGTGTGACGTTTCGTCTCTGTGCGGCATTGATGTTTCGTTAAGGTATCTGGATATAGTCATATGTGTAGGCTTTTGTACTTTGCTGTTTTATGTTATTAACATGGATGTTGTGAGTTTGTTCGCAGATTCATTTTTTTAGCGAATTTGCATTATATCGATATACTCTATCAATTTAAATGAACGAATATAATTTATTTTTGTCAAAAAAATAAAAAATTACCATTTAAACGTCTTAAAACGCGGCAACACTTGTTAATACTCCATGACTATTCAAACACATTTATAAGCAAAACATAACTTTTTAAATACATTAAATAATTAATGTATCTGATCAATAATAATTATGATCAAATACATTAGTTATTCAATAAATCTATCGAGAATTATTTAGTTCTACAATTTAATGACTATTTTAATTTAATTTTTTTCAATCCAGACAACTCATCAATGTGAAAATATTTCGTGTAACACTATCTCTCAGAGTTCTCGATCTCGATCTCGCTAATTCGTCATTTCTCTTGCTTCATCAATCTCGATCTCACTTCATTTCTCTTCTCCGATCACCACCGTAACTGTCAATCACCGATCGCCGCCGTGAGTGTCTCACTCTCTCATCTCACATTTCTCTACACGAACGAACGGACGAACAGGTTAGTAACGAATTTCCGAACTCTATTTTCATATTCGAATTTTGAATTTCATCGCATCGGTTTGATTCTATGCAAATTGAGATAACGTTTGGATTTAGAAATGGTATGGATTGTGAATTTTGGGATATGATTGGGGAAGGTGAATTTCGGCAACTTATGAGGTTTATGGATTTTGGTGGAGATTGATTCCTCTGAATTCAATAGCAACGGAAGCGTTAATTTTGTTAGTGTGTGTGTTTAAGTGTTTAACTATGAATCATGAACACCGGACATGACACTGACACATCGATGCCGGTTATAAATTTTAAAAAACGACATCATTTAATCTAATCATGCGTGACTGACACATGTCAGACACTGGACACATTGTATCGGAAGTGTCTAGAAGTTTCGGTGCTATAGAGGTGTGTAATTAGTTGTAGAATTAGTTTAAACGTATTGATTCACTATGACGCACATACACCGGACACTACACTGACACACACAAGTTATAATTTAAAAAATGGCGTAATTCAATTTGAATCTAATCAGACGTGTCGATGTCAGACACTCTCACACACGTTGGACACCGGCCTCATTTTCTATCAGAAGTGTCGGTGTTATATAGGTGTGTAATTAGTTATAGAATTAGTTTAAGCGTATTGATTAACTATGAAGCACAAGACCTGTTCCTGACACGGCATAAGTTATAATTTAAAAAACGGCATAATTTAGTTTGAATGAAACCATATGTGTCGATGTCAGACACTCTCACATGTGTTGGACACCGAATACACCTTCTATTAGAAGTGTCGGTGCTATAGTGGCGTGTATTTAGTTTAAGCATATTGATATACTATGAAACACAAACACCGGACACATCAACACAAGTTATAATTTTAAATAATGACATATTGAATATTGAATGTATTCAAACGTGTCAGACACTGGACACAAATTCTATCAAAAGTGTTAGTGCTACATAGGTGTTTAATTAGTTGTAGAATTAGTTTAAGCATATTGATTAACTATGAAGCACAAACACGGACACATCAACACATATTATAATTTAAAAAATTGCATAATTGAATTTAATCACATACGTCGGTGTTGGACACCGGGCACACCTTCTATCAGAAGTGTTAGCCTAAACCACCAATTTAGTCCCTAAACCATGAAAATATACTAATTATTGCCTGAAGTATATAAAACCATTCAATTTAGTCCTTGCTATTAAGATGTTAAGGACTAAATTGATGTATTTTTGTACACTTCTGGGATTAAATTGATGAATTTTATATACTCCAGGGACTACCTAGTACATTTTCATAGTTTAGGGACTAAATTGGAGAGAGACTGATAGTTTAGGGACTAAATTGGTGTTTTTTTTTCTTTATGATTTTAATGTTTGATTTTGCAGAAGAATCTGCTTTGTAGAAATATTGTACTTGAAGCGTGGCTTTGTTCAATTGCAAATAGTTCTGTTCACCAATTTCTTAATAATCAGCTTCAATTAGTGCAGTTTTTTTTTATAAGGATATAGGAATCTGATGTATTAAACTACGACAAATTGTCAACAAAAGAAACAACAATTGAAAAGTTATAAAAGGATGTTTGAATTGATTGTCAATTTGGCACAATAAAAACGTGCCGCCGTAATTTTGACAAAAATTAGACTTTAGTGTTGCAACAAAATCACTATCCGCGGCGGTGTTGGTGTAAATTTTACGCGAGACCGAATATAAAAAACTGATATTTAAGAAAGTTGAGCTCAATGACGTTTTGAGAAGTCAAATTCATCTATAATACTTTGTAATGAACAGACTAGCAATGCCTTTTTCAATTTAAACAACTAATTGAGTAGGAAAATGTTTTTTAGACAACCATACGCCATTCAACACTCAGAGAGAAATATAGATAAAGTGATGTGATGGCTAAATGTGATTAGAGTGATAGGCTAAATGATGGATAAAAAGTAAAGAATTTGATATGCAAGTGGTAGAATCTAAACTTATTATTTAACAAGTACTAAAACCAGATTTGCACAATTTTGCAGGGACCAAAAAGGGACCCTCAAGTAGCGAGTTACCTGATTTAGGACTGTCTGACTTGATGAATAATCCAATCCCTCCTCCTCCCTAACATCTCCGTTCAGAAACACTGATCAGTAGCATTCATTCATAGCCATAGGCACAAGTACCGTTGTTATAATTACTCACTAATCAGATCAGAATTTTCATTGCGGATCCAACAAAATGTTCAAATTCCTGAAAGAAGTTGTTGGTGGATCTGGAACTGGCCTCAGAGATCTCCCATACAACATCGGCGAACCTTACCCTTCCGCTTGGGGCTCTTGGCTTCATCATCGCGGTACCTCCAAGGTAACAATCAATTATCAATATAATATTGCTTAAGTTTCAATTTCAACACTAATTTGATGGTGTTAATTTCAGGATGATGGTTCACTGGTTTCAATTTTTTCATTATCTGGAACCAATGCTCAGGATGGACATTTAGCTGCGGGTCGTAATGGTGTCAAGCGTCTACGAACTGTAAAAAATCACTTTATCTAATTTAATTCACTTTATCTGTATCTGTTGCACCGACAGCTCTGATCCAAGGTGTATCCACTGTCTGACACATGTGATTACATTCAATTAATTCATTTTCTCAAATTATCACCGGTCTTGACTTGTCGGTGTCAGTGTCAGTGTCGTATCCAGTGTCTGAGTCTGTGTCGGTGCTTCATACTGAATTCAGTTTAATGTTAATGGTTTTTATATTTCTTTTTCAGGTTAGGCATCCAAATATTTTGTCATTTCTTCATAGTACTGAGATTGAAACTTTTGATGGCGGTTCTTCTAAGGTTACAATTTATATTGTGACTGAACCTGTAATGCCACTTTCAGATAAGATTCAGGAGTTAGGTCTTGAAGGTACACGAAGGTATTGATGGATTATCATTTGCTTCAGTTGCTAACAAAGCATTGTTTGTTAGTCCGCTGAATTCAATTGTTTTGTTTCGTTGCATGTATTTTTTAAGTGAAAAGACGGCCTTGTTTTGTTTCCTATGACGCTAAGTGAATGTTAGGATTGACTTATTTTTAGTTTCTCTACTGGCATAAACACTTGGGACATTGTTTGAGAGAGCTTATGAAAACAACTTATGACATGTCCTTTACTTGTTTTCAGCTTATTTCCATATGCTCTTCAGGATAGCTTATATGAAAACAATTTGACTTATAGAAATAGCTTACACATAAGCACTTATATGATAATCACTTATGCTATGAGTGTTTACTTATTCTGTTTATCCAAACAAGGCCTAAGACAGGGACGAGTGTGAGCAATTTTATATGTATATTACAGAGCATGACGGCATAAGCTTTTATTTCACTGTCAAGTATCAGTTGCTTACTTTTATTCACCTTGTGGGGTTGCAGGGATGAATATTATGCTTGGGGACTGCTTCAAATAGCGAAAGCCGTGAGCTTCTTAAATAATGATTGTAAACTTGTGAGTATTCTTGAGCTAAATATGGTTTTCTTCTCGTTAGTTGTTTTCTTTTTGTATCAGTTTTTTTTACAAACTTTGTCTATTGCAGGTTCATGGCAATGTTTGCTTGGCTAGTGTTGTTGTCACGCCAACTTTGGACTGGAAACTCCATGCTTTTGATGTTCTATCAGAGTTTGATGGGAGTAATGAGACATCCTCTACGCAAATGCTGGTAATTTAGTTATATATCGAAATATCTTGTTTTCTTGTTTCCCCCCATTTTTCTAGAAACTAAGATATTAGAATCTCACTGTAGTCAAGTAACCACTGTCCACATTAGGTGAAAGTTTATTGTCATGATTTAGAAAGCCACGACCTTTTTAAAGTTGTCTCTTCTGTAACTTAAGTTTGATTTTGTCTAGTTTCAGTTGTGTTTTGTTTCACTTTATTGGTATTTTTTACCATGTGAGCATCATGAATGCTCCCTTAAAAGGAGGTTTATGATGGCTTTGTCATGATTTAGAAAGCCACGGCCTTTTTAAAATTGTCTCTTCTGCAGACTTAAGTTTGATTTTGTCTAGTTTCAGTTGTGTTTTGTTTCACTTCATTGGTATTTTTTACCATGTGAGCATTGTGAATGCTCCCTTAAATGGAGGTTTATGATAGCGCTTTGATCAGGCTTTTTATTTTTTAAATAAAAGGATATCATGTTGTGAAGCCTAATATATATTCTTCCTGTACTTTAATGTTTTCCATTCAGCAATATGCATGGCTTGTTGCAACACAATACAAATCAACGGAGCTAGCAAAATCCGACTGGGCTGTAATTAAGAAGTCTCCTCCATGGGCCATTGATTCTTGGGGAATGGGTATGTGATTTTATTTTCCTTTTTACTATAAATTTATAATGCATTAAGATGGAAATATGGAATGAAGATCTTGGTGCAACAGTTGGAGTCGTTGCCGCTTGACTAGGAGGTCCTGGATTGAGGTTGTAGAATCAGTCTGTTGCAAATGCAAATAGATCTGAAATGGGTTTCACTTTTACCCTTTTGGCGGGGGAGTATTAGAGGATAGCTTCAACTAGTCTTTATTTAGTTGAAATGTGTTTATTTAGATTTAGTCTAACTGCACTTATTGTACACCCTCCTACACTATAGTTTCCCCCTGTAACTAACCCGCTCAAATCTAGGAGTTATTCCCTAGAATTCAAGAACTAACTAACTGAAGCTAGCAATTCACAAATCTAGAAATAGTTTTGTGGTTCAAGTCCTGGAAACAGCCTCTTGTGTAAAAACAGGGTAAGCTGTGTACAATACCCCAAATGGTTGGACCCCTTCCCGGACCCTGCATATGCAGGAGCTTTAGTACACCGGGCTGTTTTTTAATTTTTATTTTTTTAATTTTTTTTTTTATAAATAGATCTTACCCACTGTAATCAATTCAGTTTGAATCTCTCTCAATTCTCTCACAGAATCCATGAGATTCTCAATGTTCTAACAATGGGCTAGTAATCTTAGTTTAAATTACGTGAAGTGTGAACTTGCATAGATGTTGTATTGTAGATTCACAGAATATTTTTTTTTCACTCTGTATTCCACTGAAAATTCGTATTTCATAGGCTGTCTAATCTATGAGCTGTTCTCTGGTTTGAAGTTGAGCAAAACAGAGGACTTACGTAACACTGCCTCCATTCCCAAGGTCAGACTTCTCAGGAATCAGCCTTTGTTTTTGTATTTATTACCGCATATAAAGATTAAGGGAGGTTTACTCCATTTAAATTTATGCTCATTCTAACAAAATATTCATTCTTCATCTCCGTATCTTTTTTTTCTGTCTCACAGTCTCTGCTTCCAGATTACCAGCGGCTACTCAGTTCCACACCTTCTCGTAGATTAAATACATCAAAGCTTATAGAAAACAGTGGTGAGTGCTTATTGAGATATTATAATCATCAATTGTTCAAACTTTGTTTAGTTTAGCATTGTTGTAGTTTTGCTGTTTTGTTTGGAAGATTCGTGTGCTTTGTGGTTAGCTAATAAGCTATATAGGGTCCATTATATTCATGTATGAGGATACTTAAAATTTTGACTTGTTATATCTAGGTATTTGAGTTCATGGATAGTAGGCTTTAGGATTATCATGGGCTGCAGTTGAGAGCTGCACAATAATATTTGGTAATTGGCTGTCTTTTGACAGTATGATGTTGGATATTGGTTTTAGATTAAATGGTTTTTGAGATGGAATATTAGTATAGCATGATTTTTTTTTCATGCTTTACTTAATTTGTTCAAGATTTTAGTTTATCAGAATGTAGTTAATGCTGAAATGTGCTAGTATATAGCATGTACCTCTAACTTCCAGATGAGATTGTATTTGTACACTAGGGTAATTTGATAGCATTGATCACGGAGTGGAGAAAGTATTATATGTGTATTGAGGGTTATTATTTATATAAAGCAGTGATGAGATGCTGTGACCATATTTTAATGTAAATTGATTTTAGCTTTTCCATATTTTGGAGGGAAATCTTCTGCTTTATAACCAGTTGCAAGCAAAAATAATAAACCACTTTAACAATCTCTACCATGTTCTAAAAGTTTGCCTTTCTTGTTTTGAACTTTTGATAGTACTCATTTTTCATGGTCCTGATATAATTCTCTGCAATTCTTTCTGTTTGGGTTTGTTGGTGATTAATGTGCAGAGTATTTTCAAAATAAGTTGGTAGACACAATACATTTCATGGAAATTCTTAGTTTGAAAGATAGTGTTGAGAAGGACACTTTCTTCCGCAAGCTTCCAAATTTAGCAGAGCAGCTTCCTCGTCAGATTGTGTTAAAGAAGGTAAGTCTCTCTGGAAGTTTTAATACTCTTAACCTTTGATTTTATCAACAGTTTATCCCAATTGATTATGTCGTTAATTTTTTGGTTTTCACAGTTACTTCCTTTATTAGCTTCTGCCCTTGAATTTGGTTCAGCTGCTGCCCCTGCTTTGACTGCATTGTTGAAAATGGGTTCCTGGCTTTCAGCTGAGGAGTTCCGTGTCAAGGTAAATAATAATTTCAATACCAGCGTAAATGTCTCTCTAATTAGAACCCATCTCATGTATTGCATTTCAATTTCAATATAATATATATAGGTTCTTCCAACAATAATTAAACTCTTTGCCTCCAATGATCGAGCTGTCCGTGTCAGCCTTCTCCAACACATTGAACAATTCGGAGAGTCATTATCAGCTCAAGCTGTTGATGAACAGGTATGTAGTCAGGATAAGAAAAATGTCTAAATTTCCTTATTCCCTACTGTTTTTCATTGCTGTAAAACATACAGAGATTCATGTTCTGCATTGTATTTGCAATACTGTTGATACTTGTGTTCAGGTTTACCCTCATGTTGCTACTGGTTTCTCTGATACATCTGCTTTTTTAAGGGAACTTACTCTCAAGTCCATGTTAGTTCTGGCTCCAAAGGTACATCTGTTAATATTCTTGTTATCAAATCTTTCTTTGCTTTTGATTCTATTTGAAAAATGAGAGATGTTATTGGTCTAATGAGAAATTTGTACACAAATTTGTTTCGACAGTTGTATTACGTACTGTTTTTGTAATGTTTACAATAGTATGTATGCCCCTGCTAGTGTTTACAATAGTAGTAAGCTTTGATGGAATATATAATGTAGATCTCATTTTTAAATATGTAAATTCAAGGCAGATTTAAATGAATTAAATTTTAGTGATGTTTATGTTCGGATTTGGGGCCAAGATGTGGTTAGATTTAACGTGATCCAGGGACTTCAATGATCTTAATGGGAAGTGTGAGGTAAAGGATAGTGCTTTGATCATTATTCATGCTTAGTAACCCACTATCTTGTCTGGTTAAGTAGAGGTCTGGATTGTGTCAGAGCTTGGGAATTAAAATTATAGAACTATCATTGCTTTTACAACTTTTGTATTTCATTTTAGGTTCTAGACCCCTTGGTAATTTGTAATCACTTTAAACCTTAAGCTAATCCAAGTCTTAGGTGGATCCATTTAAAGGGGAAAAGTTCACCAAACATCTTTTTCCCGTTCACAAGACTCGAACTCAAAGCCTTATTTAACCAAACTCCTTGTCACTTAGACCTATAGGTGTTAGTATTTCGATTTTCAAACAAAAGAAAAAACAGTAAAGTACAAGCCAAGATTTTTTTTTAATTGCAGCTGTCTCAAAGGAATGTTCATATAATTTTTTTCCCCTCCTAAATTAGTGAACCCCGTTAAAACAGAAATGTTCTTGAAAGCTCGAAGTCTTTTATCTTTGCTGTTCAATGTTCATATCAATTTTTCCCCTCCTAAATTTTTTCTTCTATTTGATGAATCTTTAGCAAGCAACTTTTTTTCTTTATTTAAAATATTGTTTGTCTCATAATTGCAGCTGTCTCAAAGGACCTTGTCTGGGTCATTATTAAAGCATCTATCGAAGTTACAGGTACTGCTTCAAGTCTCCAATGATTAATGTGTTGTGAGTAAAGGCTAATTTATGCTGATTAAGGAAGTGAAGAATAATAGACAAGACTTTCATTTAGCTCCCTTTAACACTCATGACTCCTCTTGTACCAAAAAAAAAAAACTTATGACTCCTCAAATTTTCCATCATTTGACTGCCAATTTTGAATTTTTGAAATGGAGTCATATTAATGTTTATTTTGGGGGTAAGAGTCATGCATAAAAGCATATCGTAGTTTTTTTCTTACTTTTTTCTTGTATAGAATTTATAAGATTTACAATTTGTTTTGTAGGTCGATGAAGAGGCTGCGATACGAACAAATACAACTATCTTGCTAGGAAATATTGCAAGCTACTTAAACGAAGGGGTATGCTGAAATGATATCTGCAAGTTCAAATAGTTTGCTACATTTTATTTCATGATAGTTGCATATGTTCATCTGTGAATTAACTCCTCAGGACTACTTTTGCAGACAAGAAAAAGAGTGTTGATTAATGCATTTACAGTCCGTGCTTTACGTGATACCTTTCCACCTGCTAGAGGAGCAGGTATTAGATTCATACATATCTATCTATTACTATTTTTCTTCAGTTATGCAGGTGATAAATTCTTCAAACATTATATCAACTCATCATTTTGTAACTTGATTGTTCAGGCATTATGGCTTTATGTGCCACCAGTTCCAACTATGACATAAATGAAATTGCCACTCGGATTCTTCCTAATGTTGTTGTACTCACAATTGATCCTGACAGGTGATTTATTATTTGATATCCCCCTTTCTTATTTGTAGATGAGTTGTATTGTAAATTGATTTAATACAACAATTACTATTTTTAGAAGGTTAACTCTTTTAATTAGTCGTAGTTTTTTGAAACAGTAATCATTTTGCTGCTGATTTCTGTTTTTGTTTTTAACTAGTATCACTGGAATATTGAAATCGTCATTATGTTTATATCTGTTCTATACTCTACATGCTATGTTGGTTGTTTACACAGGGTGTGTTTGAAATGCTAAAAAATAAGGGACTGGACAGGACAACTTCAGTTGTACTGTGTTTGATTTAAAACTGTTCCTGGGATTGGACAAATTGGGGGGCAAGAAACTGGACAAAGACTGAAATTCTTGTCCACATGACGACTTTTTGTCACAAGTAGTCTAAAATACCAAAATAACCTTTTGTCCCTCAAAACATTGTACAAGACATAAAGTTGTTCAATACCTTAAAAGTTTGTCCAGTGTTGTTGTTCTGTCCAGTACTTACCTTTTATAAATCAAACGGGCCTACAGCTACAGTGTTCAGAGTCCAAACATATATCATTCTTATCCTTGTACTTTTGAGTATTTCCCATTTTTTGTGCCGTGATTAATTCATGTCATGGTTCAAAACAGTGATGTTCGATCTAAGGCATTTCAAGCTATTGATCAATTTTTGCAGATGGCAAAGCAACACTACGAGAAGGTATAATGTGGGGTTCTTTTTGGCTGTTTGTAGTTCTTGAAGTTTAATGCATGTATATTTGAGGAGAATTTAGATGTAATTTCAGAAATTACTTTATTAATGCCAACTTCTGATTTCATGGAATATGTCTTTATGTGTTAAATTAGAATATATTTTCTTGAGAGTGACATAATCTTAGTTTTCTCTCCGTCAAAGAATAACACATGTTATTCTTAACTTCTCCTTAAAATTTTAAAATAAATCCTTTTTAATCAAAATCTTATTTATATTTAAATCTTATCTATTTGTTCAAAAAAATTATTTAAATTCGATCTAAATTAGTTGTTCATATCTCCCTTATAATTTTAAATATGTTATTTATTAAAATATCTTTATTTTAATTTATTGTTAATTTGTTCTAAATTTTATAACAGTGGTGCATATATATGGGAGGGAATACTTGCTAGTTCCTGTTTATCGTTTACATGTCATTTCCGTCACACATTTTTATTCTATATTTCATTTATTTATTAATTGATAATAAAAACATTTTTTTGGTACTTGATAATAAAGTGTTTTATTAGAAAGAAATTTTTTGTGTGATGTGAGCACAATTATTCTGCATTTTAGTGTGTTCTTCCCAATATCTGCATCACATTATATGGACATAAAATTAGTGACGATCTTCAGCTCTAAAGCTTATTAGTGACATTTTGTATGTTCCCCTTTACTTGTTATTTGTGTTCCTCATGTTCATGCTCTTTTCTGTCTTTCTATTATAGACAAATATGGCAGAGACTACTGGGGGTGCAAGCGATGGAAGTTCATCAATTCCAGGAAATGCAAGTTTACTTGGGTAAGTTGGTTTACAGTTTTTTTGGCCATGCAGACCACATGTTAAGCAACGAGTGCAAGAGCATGCATTAGAATTTTTTTTTTTTTGCTGTATTTGAGAACAGAAGGACTTCAGTTTTTTATTTTCTTGTATTCAAGTAAGAAGACATACAACAGTTGCTAGGGGTTTCAAAATCGGTCAAGTCTAGTGGGCCATGTCGATAAGTTTGGTATAAAACTCGGGCCGAGTTGACAAAATTTAAACCCGAGACATTTTGATTACTTGATTTTTTTCATTTTGGTTACAATTTTTTATAAAATATTTTAAAAAAAATTAGGCATCACAAAATTAATTTATATAAAATATTATACTCCCTCCGGTCTCATATATAAGATTTTTTTTTTTTGATAATTTAATAATTAATGTATCTATTTGACAATGTAGATCAGATACATTAATTGTTCAATGAATCTAGAAAAAGAATATTTTCTTATATATGAGACCGGAGGGAGTATTATATTATTTGTATTTTTGAGAAATTTGTTTTAATAGACTATGGGTTCGTGGGCCCACCATCCATAGAGGTTGGGGGTGGGCTAGAAATGTATCAGACCATGCCCAATTTGTCCTGACCTGCCTCAAAAAGTCATTGACCAGTCATGGGCTGGCCAAACTAACAGCTCTAGTGGCTAAAAACTTATAAGTGTGGGAAGATTGTTGTTGTATACAGAGTGGATAGTAATGCCCAGAAGCTGTTATTTATTATTTCTTAGTTCTTATTGGTAGTACACTTTCATGCATGTTTATACACATTTGTATGTGTAGGTAATGTGATGGTATAATATGGCACGAGAGAAACTGAGATTATATATAATTTAAAGCTATTGAAATGATATGTTTTGAAATTTGATGCATGCCCACTATAGGAAATGTAAGGTTTAAAGAAAGGCGCCACCTGTAGTTGTCTTGTCTATAGTCTTATGGAGCTCTGCACCACCTTAGGGTGCCTGATGTACTAGCTGGTCTTCATTGTTCAGTCTTTTCTTTAACTGCATCCGTGCCACTGATCAGCTTCTCCACATTTAACCCATTGATTCTGACTTAACTCTTGTCACTGTGTAGATGGGCCATGAGCTCCTTGACTCTGAAGGGCAAGCCTTCTGATCATGCTCCAGTTGCTTCTGTGAGTTCTAGTGCCCTTACACCAACATCTTCTAATGCCAGCTCAGGTATGCTTAATGATCAGTCTCTTATATTAAATTTAATTTTCTAATTGCACAATCCTCTGGATATGTTATGAGATCTACACCTCCCCCATTTTGGCCTGTTTTACATCAATGTCTTGTTTCGTGTTTATTTTCACTACTGAATTTATTGGTCATAAAAAGTGTAGAATGAGTTCAACCACTTGATCTTCCATATAACTTTAGACGCAACTAATACCTTCTTACCAAGTTCAATAATTTACACTTATTTCACCTGAATAATGCTATCTCCCTGGTGAACAATTGTGAAGCAAATACAGAATAATTTTGAATGATAACTTTCTGTCTTTGCATTGAGAACAATGGAATCGTTCCCTTGAATAATGAAATCACAAAGGAGTACTTGATTGTTTGTTCATTTTTGAGCTTCACGTATACTTCTCTCCACGTTTAAAGACAAAGATCCCTTTTTTTTTTCTTTTTTTTTTTGTGTGGATGAAGGAGTTTGACTTGTTCTTTGAAATGGGTTTGTCTTGGAGCCCCAAAATCAAACTTAATATATCTGGGTGTGATTTTATCTTAATTATTAAATGAAGAAAATTAAAGGGAAGAAAACTGAGAAATTGAGGGAAATGGCAGCTGAATATCTTATCCCCTCATCTCCCTATTCACAACTCTTGAGGCAAATATGTTTATTCTACTCTTTCATCTTATCTGTTAACGCTGCCATAATTTTGTCCTGCTTCATTCGGATAAGATAACAGTACATTTTTACTATTTAACATGTTTATATCATCTCTTTTTTAGGTATTCTAGTTGCAGACACTCCTTCAACAGCACCTATCCGTGTAAATTCCACACCAGATTTCACTGAGCACCATGCCCCTACATCTCCTACATCAACAGATGGCTGGGGGGAGCTAGAGAATGGAATTGACGAGGAACCTGAAAACAACAAGGATGGGTGGGATGATTTAGAACCACTTGAAGAAACAAAGCCAACTCCAGCTCTTACTAACATTCAAGCAGCTCAAAGGCGGCCAGTTGTTCAACCTGTTTCACAGACAAAAGGTATTAATTATTCAACTATTAGTATTTTGGTAGTAATTTCCTCATTTCCATGTCTGCTAATCATTATTATTAATTTTCACAGTCAGATTGGAATTTATTTAATAATGTTCTAGAGTAAAAATTATCATATATGTTTATACCGATGATTAATGACAATATCCTTAGAAGTGGGTGATGTGAGGGTAAGAATTCCTCGTTCAGTTCTGCACTTTAGTTATTGGGGCTTCGCAGCTGAGAATATCCACAGCCTTAGTCACCTTTCCCTAATAAATGAGCTTTTGCTTTATGCTAGGATTGGCTTGAAAATTCGACAGTTCCATCAAATGCAAAAGGAATATTGCAGACCCATTACTTAATTCATGTACCTGGTTAATTATCTGTATGTACTCATGCATCAATTGATGGTTTTGAATATTTATTTGTAGCTTCAAGTTCGCGACCCAAAATTCCACCAAGGTTGAGCAGGGATGAAGATGAAGATTTGTGGGGTGCCATAGCAGCTCCCGCTCCAACAACATCAAGACCTTTAAATTTGAATTCGACAACAACTAATGATGATGATCCATGGGCTGCCATTGCAGCTCCTGCGCCCACTACAAGGGCCAGGCCCTTAGCAGCTGGCCGAGGTCGGGGAGCCAAACCTGCTGCTCCAAAATTAGGTGCTCAGCGGATAAACCGGACATCATCAGGAGGGATGTAAACCAAATTTCCACTTTCCAGGGCACAAAAAGAACGAGGAAATGTTGAATCTGTAGTTTGCTTTTTTCTTCTGGTGGTCGTCATCATGTTAAATACAGGAACGCATCTAGTATATCAAATTACTTTTGTGCTTTTTATTGGCATAATTGATTTGTAATATTCTTTTTAATGTCTTTTTTTTTTGGAAGAAAATCTCAAGTGCAGCAACTGTCTCTTGAAAAAAAAGTGCAGAAACAGTTGAATCACTGTAACTTGCAAGGTAACAAGGCTTTGGCATTTGCTATATGCTCTTTGAGCCTTGACGATGTGCTTACATATTTTTTGGGTGTGCAAAATTTTCATATTTTAGGAGTAATAATGTAATTAGTTTCATACTATTTTTATTAAAGGAAGGTTTTTGATTAAATCTTGAATGGCTATTTCTATCCAAAATCACTGAATGGTCCTAAAACTGCTCACTTGCATATCTGTCTAGTTATGTGAGTGATCAATTAATGTTATTAGATGATTTTTAACCTGAGTTCATGGGAAACTTTAGAACGCTCTCAAAGGTTTAAATGTTCCTAAACTTAAACTAAAATAAGGATTGATGTGAAGACTGAATTCTCAATTAAAAAAAATACCATTAACTAACATGAGAATTCAGTCTTCACATCAATCCTTATTTTGATGGACATTTATCGTACTGTTTTACAACGTTTTTACTCTTTAAAGTAGTATTTAAGCTTACAATCCATGCAATTTTATTCTTACAAACTAACATAATTATTATCTTATTTAAGTTTTTAAAAATAAGAAAGCTTAAATGCAGTGTGCCAAGTTACATCCCACCCAGGTTTTAAGATGATAATTAAGTGGAGGAGATTTGCTTTTTCCACCCTATGTCCTTCTCACGCGCTCTGCAAAAATTACTAAATTGCCCTCTGGAATACCTATTTCGGACAATTAACTTCTTCTCTGGATTACATATTCCGGACTTATTCAAAGTATAAATGGCGTTCACCCCCCATTTTTACAGTTTCACTTTTCACTCTCTCTCTCTCTCTCTCTCTCTCTCTCTCTCTCTCTCTC
>Ga0315913_1005314_pt1 | contig 15642 bp, 14 predicted proteins | sample MpolsnodulesMG_FD_207736 | JGI IMG/M metagenome (GOLD analysis project Ga0315913, IMG submission 207736) | Medicago polymorpha root nodule microbial communities from Los Angeles, California, United States - small nodules | ecosystem: Host-associated > Plants > Roots > Nodule | place: USA... | reverse complement strand
TTAAAAAAAGGACACTCCTGTTGGTAAGTTGTCTTAAATCAAACTTACTATTAAGCCAACAATCTATATCACGGGTTTTCTTAATGTGCTAAGAAGATAATACTCCATGTAACGATGGGTTGTGTTTAAATATTACATCTATCATCTACGTTAGGTTAGTAAGTTAGTAATGTGCTAAAAATTGGATTTTTGGTTTCTTATATATTTTTTAGAGGGTTTCTTACGCTTATTATTATAGGTTTCAATTTAGCCTCTAATGCATTAACAATCTCTTTGATCGACATGATAACAAAAAAAAGAAAGATAATTGTATCATATTTTATCTTGATTCGACGTTTGACATGTTTCTTTTCAATGCAGTTTGTTGTACGATTGTCTTTCATTTATGTATACGTTATTGTATAATTGAATAGAATTATTCTCATGATAAATTAATCCTAAAATCTATCATATCCTCTCATGAATATGAGCTAACTTGGAAATCAAAACATAAAATAGGAAAATAAAATTACTGACATATCCCTATGAATAAAATATAAAATATTAAAAAAAAACTTGAAATATGATAAAATAGATATAATCAAAACACAATAAGTGTTAACATCGAAAAGCAACTCTTAAACATGTGTTTAGCTGAGTACTCAAATGATGGAAATAGTAAGAAAAACACTTAACTACTGACTTGATTCATAACCTTTTAATTATCCCATTATTCTAATGATGTTATGAGTGATTGTATAATTTAAATCATCTAGTATGTGTCTATTTAGGATTTAAAGAATTTATTTAGTTTTAACTATTATTTAGTTATTATCTTGAGGAGGAGTACACTCTCAAGTCTCAAGTCAATACCACAAGAGCAACTCAAGTTTGTTGTTATTTGGAACTATTAATGCTTGTTATGATTGATTTTGTGACAAAGGTTGAGTACTTGTTGCGAAGCTATAAGAAAATGCAACGTTGAACTTGGAGGAAGTCTGAAGTTGTATCGTTGAAGGATGAAAGTGATGTAAAAAAGTGAGAATTTAATGAAATGGATCAAAGGTCTAAATTTGAAATACAAGGGTCCAAAATTAAGTTTTTAATTAATACACAAGGGTCTAAATTTGAAATACAAGGGTCCAAAATTAAGTTTTTAACTAATGCACAAGTTTTTAATTATCCAAAATAAGCATAAGGTCAATACAAAATTTAATTATTTTTATTTTGATTCAAATACAATTTTTTTATAATAAAATTTAAGGTGTGAGGATGGTAAATCCAAAATTTAACCTTGACACACGTTGATTATTTACTTTTTAATATTATTTTTTTAAATAGTTTAATGGATAAAAACTCACATCTTAAAATGAATAAGTAGACAATTTAAAAGTCGAACTTTGACAACTTGTACATTATAACTTGTATGCATTGTCCTTAATTGATTTAGGTTCACATCAATTTTACTTTTTAATATTAAATAAACACTTTGACGTGTAAGTTGAAATAGGAAATTGAAATTTTTAAAAGAAGTGCACGTAATAAACTTTTGGCATGTTTCTTAAAAAAAAAAAACTTTTGGCACGAATATTCTAAATTCATTAATATATATACACACATACAATGGCTTGATTTTTGTGAGTGTCACCAGGCCAACTAAAAAAGAAAAGAAAAATAGTCTAAGCTCAAACATTAAAAAGAAAGTATACCCAAATTGACTTTATTTAAAATGGAATTGGAATAAGTTAATTCACTAAATATCCACATGGAAATTAACTCCTATAAAATACATGATATTATTATCGTTTTGTTTATGACAAGGTCAAGGAGATACAACATAGATTGCAATGGCAAGAATTTGCTCGAAAAAATAGAGGAAAGTCTTCTTTCCTTTCGCGATGGTGAAGTGGAGTTCTTAGATATGTTAAGCTATTATGATAGTAACATTCTCCAATATGTGTAGATATTCTATCATTAAATAGTCTCCATTAATAAATATATTACTATAAAAAAATTAAAAATAATAAATATATTTCTATAAAAAATTAAAAATATTTGCACGTTATTATTTGATTTGGAGAAGTTAATTATTAAAATAATAACTTAATCCGAATATCGTTCATTCTTTTTGTAGAAAAGTTGCTGGTCAGTGATGATTTGCCAGCAATTATCGAGAAAAAAAATAATGATTTTATTATATCATAAGTATTCATCAACTCGTGAATCATAAAAATCATATTCTGATTTTCTTATTCAACAAAAACATCAAGAATTAAATATAGTGCTACTTTTCATACCCGACGACAAATGGAAAATTCTTGTTAAAAAAGAAGAAAAATAAGACGGAGTCAAAGAGAATAATAAGTAAAGAACAACGAAGATATTATCTATCATTCTCCTTTGATTTTGAAGGTTGCACCAGCAGCTCTCTGATTTTGAACTCTTCAATTCAAACATTTTCTCAACTTTCAACAGCTAGCGCTCTAATTTGGAAGAGAAAAATAGGATGATAATCAATGTTAGATTTATTTATATTTAAAACCACCAAATATTTAAAGTTTATTACTTATATTTGAGAAAGACTACAGGAGTAATAGTAGAATTCATTAGCTATATTAAACAAATTGTATTTTTCTCTTACGAATAAAACCATTTACTTATATAATAAAAATACATAAAAGGATTTGCACCAAAAAAAATGTGTAAAAGGATCAACTCATTAAAATTAAGCAGTAATGTGAACTTCAGTTTGTTTTCATGAAGTTATAAATTTATATCTTATTACCACTATTTTACATATAAAGGATCAAAATCTTCAAGAGATATTTATCTAAATAAAAAACTCAAGTTATAATGTATTAATGTATATTCCAGTGGAACACAATCATTTCCTTGCGCCGTGTGATAATAGGGACAATTCCATGTTAAGATAGGGTTTAGGATAGAGTCAGCATCATAAGCTTTATAACCTTAAAAATTAACACCTACAATAAAATAATTGTGGCCACAAGAAGAACAAAAAATTCCCATACACTAGATTTCAATTTTTTTTTTTTCTTGACAACTATATAAGTGTTTGTTAAAGAATAGTACATATGTCACGCCACTTTCAGTACCATATTATTTTTCATTCATTTGTGTTCAACCATCTACAAAGGCATATTATCTCCACAAGAATTCGAGATTTTCGATAACAATAGCGACAGAATAGCCAATACCATTACCAATTCATAACCTTAAAGTTTGACCCGATAAATATTAATCTTACATCTTGGCTGTGCTCAACCATACATACAATTGTGCATTCTTTGTTAAATTATACAACATTTTTTAGACCTATGTTAAAAGTTGTTAAGTAATGATGTAAAAACTCGATGATATATGCCTCCTAAGTGGTGGTCCTGCTGCGTTCACCGTAGAAATATGCTTTGATGGTGGAAAGTTTCAAATTTGTGGTCCTTAAGACCCTAACCATAATGAATGAATGTGGATGGGAAGAGCGAGTGACTTTCAAATGTTGAAGTTAATCATCACCACCATATGCTGGTGGACCTGAAAGACAACACATACACATGTATGAATTAGTAACCCACGTTGCATAAAGTATAACCATGCTGAATCCACTCCAAAGCCAGTTATTTCCCTAAGTTCTCAATCATTGATGGACGTTGACAACTTTATAACTGCACCATCTTAGTGAATCATAGGTTGGTTGGCAATTCTGTGTTCGATCCAATTATACCACTCATGATTTAAATCATGTATAATACGGCAATGCATATGAACTTTTGGTCATGTTAGTATCAATAAGTTAAATTTTCTTCGGAATTGATTTCAGATTTTTAGTATATGTTTCTTTCACAATTGGGCACAAGTTAAGAAGCTTAAAATAGAGATTAAAAATAAATTTAATATTAAAAGTATAACTTTTACAACTTTTAAGACATTGAATGCAAGTTTCAACAAAAATCTTTTACATTTGGTTTCTTAACTTATGCATCAAAGGCACAAGCTAACCCAAGGGCACAAGTTAACATTTCCCTTACTTATATATACCCTTGACTTTGAGTCCGCTTAACCCCCTACGCAAGAACCGATGTAGCTTTCCGGACAGGCAAAAAACACAATTTTGTACGGATTCATCGATCAGAGGTTTAAACAATTGTAAAAACTTGTGATTTTTATAAAAGCAGCTCTCATATATTATCCCATCATTTACACATATTAGGATGTATTTGACTGCATCATATAATGGTACAATATCAAAAGTAGGGCGGTACAGCAATATATTTCAATTACCAAACAATAATCATAAATACAGTCTAGTATACATGGTATGTTATGTAATACAAAGATGATTGATGCATGAAATTCTGAGCAAAAGGCAACACTAGCACTTATGTAAATAATGTATAATAATACAAGTTTGGGAACTAGTATAACCAAGGAAGTAATTGCAGTTGCAATCTGGGCTATGCTAAACGACACATTCTAAAGAAACTCAATTTTAATCCTGAGCATCTACTTGGATGTGAGAAACCCCCATAATCTTAGATAATTCCCTGATTGCAGCTTCAACCTGAGAATCACCTGACTCGCCAGGAAACGACGTTCTTGATGTCATTCTACTATATTCATTTGCAGCAACCGATGTCTTCCTTGAAGTAGAAAGGGCCTTCTCCAAATCTGCCTGCGACAAAGGTCTAGGTTCCTGAAACGTGAAAAATGAATAAAATAGCTTAGTAATTTTCAGCTCTGCCGATCATCATATGAAAAAAGCAACTAAATGATTATCCACGTCATCACAAATTGATCTTTCACAATAATTGCTTTCATTAACATGAGACGCTTTAATCAGACAAATATAACTTTGGGTGCATACTAGTACCAAAAAAAACAGACATACTCAATTAATTTGTTCTGTTCTAGTTAACAGAAATTGAATCTTGTAAACAGCATATTTTCACTTCTGGGAAAATTCAAAAAATATGGCAGAGAAGAAAGTAGAAGAAAATGAAAAATATACTAACACAGGATTGTTCCCCATGCTTCTCATTATGCAGTATTTCTCTAATAGGAAAATATGCGGCCTTCTTGCAAAGATCAAATAGATCTGAACCAGTGTAACCCTTGCATAAACCAGCTATATAACTGAAATCTATGTTATCTTCAACCTTCTCCCCCTTTAAGATAACCTTCAATATATCAGCCCTCTCTTTCCGGTCTGGATATCCAATTTCAAAGGCTTGAGGAAGTCGCCGAAGTATTGCTTCATCAAGTTCTGAAGGGCGATTAGTTGCTGCAAGTACCATAACCCGAGCACTTTCTACACAACAACAAAAAATAACATAAAGCAACAGTCTAATAACTAAATCTCTGTCAAAACTGTCACTTGTTTTGAAAATTTACACAGCTAATAAAAATTTAACAACAAACTACTTCAAAACTTACGATCGGTGGCGAATCCATCCCATAGAGCCATGAACTCAGTTTTCATGTTTAACACAGCCTCGTGATCCGATGAACGACGCTGACCCAAAAAACTGTCTACTTCATCAATGAATATAATGGATGGCTGAAGTTTATGAGCCAAGCTAAATACGGCAGCCACTGCAGAACACAAAAATATTAGTGATAGACCTAAACAGAGAACCTCGCTGAAAAAAGCAACAAAAAATAATCTGATCACTTGCATAATAAAAAATTATATACAAACTTTTATTGTATAATCAGTCGGGATTTGATAAATGAAACATAGTTAGGTATGCCAGCTTTTAACAGCTATAATGAAGCACTTGGCCTATATGCAGCCAAACAGCTTCAAGCCTACAAAGAAATAACCACACATTTGCTAATCTACTGTTATTATAGAACCTATACAGGAGTGGCCATCAGCCCATCACTAAGCAAATATACACTCCCCAAGAAGGATCATGCAAGGATGAAAAACTCAACCAGCAAAAACAATAAGGGAGACCTTTTACTCATTCTAAACTGGAATTGCTTGTTATATTTTAACCTTATTTCAAAAACCAGTTCCAATAATAACTTTTCAGATTCAGAAAATAGTGCATTCATAATGAATTTACTTTTAACGCTAGAAATTTTGTCAAATGGCCTTAAATAGATGGATGGAAGGAGTGGAATTCCCTTCTATTTCAAATGATGTTGTTTTGCTATAAGCTCATTTTTCCCAATGTAAGGCTGTTATCCATCTGAGAACAACAGATCACCATTAGATGAACAGATGGCCTTATCTATCAAGCAGACTGAGAGTTTGATTTAAAGAATGACTTCACTTCAAAGTTCAGTTTAAAAGAACACCAGCACTCGATGAGGGTGTTCAAATAGTTTAAAAAACTGAACCAAATCTTGAACTGAACCATTTCACATAGTTCTGAACTGAACCACTTTTTTAAAACTAAACCAAGCCGCTAGGTTGATTTTGAGGTGGGTGGTAATGTAAAAAAAAAGGTGTTTTTATGCTGTCATTCTCTGAATGTTAGGTTCGTTGGTTAATTAAAGAGGTTTACAAGCATAGATAGGACACAGGGGGAAAGGGATATCATTGAGTGAATAGAGCAATGAGTTTGTTGCAGAACGGAAAAATCCTGAGGAGAGTCTTTGCCATTTTAAGGTAATCAATAAACCAATCTCAAGGCAAATTAGTTTGTCGTACATTCAAAAATAAAGATTAAACTTGTACTATAATTTCTACAACAAGAACCAAGCCTTATCACAATATGTGGGGTCGGCTACATGAATCAAACGACGCCATAATGTTCTATCATATACCATATTTCTATCTAACTCATTAATTCCTAGATCAATCTTAATAGTTTCTCTTATAGTTTTTATTGGTCTTCCTCTGCCTCTAGGGATGTGATTATCCTCCATCTGGTCTACTCTCCTTACTACATAATCTACAAGTTTTCTCTCTCCTTACTGTGAGTGCTACCCCAACTCTCCTACTACGAGTACCACCAAAGCACAACATCCTTATCTCTGCTATGCTTGATTTATTTTCGTGTTGGTTCTTTACATCCCAACACTCTGTCCCATACAAAATATATTGTGCATTTACCACTGGGCTAAATGGTATTTGATTTGTACTATAATTTCTGTTGAACGAAAATTCCCTTTTCAGCAAAAGAAACCATGTTGGTCGCTGGAACAGCTCTAATCATACATTATCAAATGTAGACTTGACTAACCTTACAACTGCAAGTGATACCACTCGTAGCAGTGAGTGGAACAAGATTGCATCACACATTCAACTCATATAGCAACATAGAAGTTATATAGTGTGATTACAATAGTTGGCATGCCAAGCTTCTCGCATAGAAAACATCAACAATTTTATGGATATTTGCATGTAGACATGCCTTTTATGAAAAATGTAAGAGTTCTAATTACTGAACTAAGAAAATCACAACATCCATATGCATAAACAAAAATTTAATTCATGATTAAATATGCTACAATATGAATGCTACACACTTACCAAGCTTTTGGGCATCCCCGAACCATTTGCTCATCAGGTTTGATATCCTCACGTTAATAAAAACTGCTCCGGACTCCTTGGCAATAGCTTTTGCGAGCATGGTTTTCCCAGTGCCAGGAGGTCCATACAACAGGACCCCCTTTTGTGGTCCAAGGAGTTTGCCATGCGAAAACAAGTCTGGTCGTTGCAGGGGTAGAATAACAAGCTCAAACAAAGTTTGTTTGATTGTTTCAAGACCCCCAATAGAGTCAAATTCTACATCGATGTGGTCAGGATTTATAACATCACACGCAATTACATCCTGTACACAATAAAGGGTGCAAATAAAATTAAACGTTAAAATGAAAGATAGTAACACTTAACTAGGTCCAATATTTTCACAGAAATCTACAAAAAAACGCTTAAATAAAAAGAAAGGTAATATTGGAGATAAGTTAGCATAGAATGGTTTTATGCAAAAGCTCCAGGTCCCACATAGGATGGTTTTATGCTTGGTATAGCCTTTAAATACTAATACGGAACATGGCCCTACGTATAAGCTAGAAAAAGGAACCTCTCGCGCGCACAAAGTTTGGGCCAAAATGTTATTTCACTGCAAATCAAATGATTTACCCCTTCTAAACTACCCAATGTACTTTTTTTGTTTGTTTCGAAAACTCGATATCTGGCCTAAGTAGGGCTGGCAATGAACTATCCAACTCGAAAATAGTTTGAGACTTGATTCAGTAATTAATTCGTTCAATTTGGTTCATGAACCAAATGAGCGGAAAACTAAGCTCGTTAAATAAATGAGTTGAACTTGAGCTATGTATAGTTTGACTCGTTTGGTTAATGAAGCAGCTCGATAAAAATATAAGTTTATTTAAAATATCATTTATATAAGCCATCATGCATCATATAGCATTTTTTTTTTTGAAAAATCTTGCCCTTATTTTTTTTGGAGAAATAAATCTTTCCCTTATTATTTTCAAGTTTAGTCCTTAAATAACAAATCCACTAATTTTATGATTTAAATTTAAAATATTGTTTATTGATGGAAGATTTTTCTTTTTAGAGGTGATTATTGATGAAAGTTGTTTGCATTGGTGTTGTAGTTTCAGGTGTGAAGGGAGGAACAATGGAATAAAATGGTGTTGGTGGGATGAAATTGCTGCATTTGGTAGGCATGGTGGTATGAGATAAAGATACATTTATGATTTGTATGATAGATTAGCAAGCGGATTCATTTTTTTGAAGGGGAACTAGTAAGCGGATTTCCTAACATTCTTTGGTTTTAAAGTCCCACATAAAAAACTTTAAAAGACTATAATATGGACACAAGCAATAAAATAAGAACGTGAGATTGTTGCACTGTAGTGCCAATGCTATCACGTTAATTTCTTTATATAAAAGAAGTTGGAGCTACAACCTAGTGTATTGGTGTTTTGTTTTTTTTTTTATAAAAGTTTAAGACATATTTCTTAGCTTTTTAGTCTTTTGGTTTGTATGGTTCATTTGATTCGAGTTATCGAGTCGAATCAAGTTGTTCATGAGCTTGAATGGAGTCGAGTTCGAGTTTCAAAAAAAGATCGAATTTGAGTCGACCTTCTACGTCAACATTTTTATATCGAGCCGAGTTGCTCTAGTTATGTGATTTGAACAAACAAATTGAACCTAACGAGCCGAACCGAACTATTCATGAACTTTAAATGAGTCGAACTCAAGCTAAAAAAAGAGTTTGAGTCGAACTTGAGCCGAGCAAATTCTTATCGAGTCGAATCAAGCTCAGACAGGATCGATTCAACTCATTTCCAGCCCTAGGCCTAAGGAACGACTAATCCGGGAAGGGGGCATCTGGGAGGATTCGAACATGAGACCTTGAGATGAGCACAATCCAAGGTCTCAAGCCTACACCACTAGGTCAGCCCATGTGGTTACAACCCAGTGTATTTACTAGTGCATGTCCTTAAATGGCTACTTTAATGCTTAGTCAAACCCTATTATATCTCAACAAAAACGGTCATATTATTTCCTGTGTATATCATAGGGTTGAGCATGGACCTGCAACTTGTCCCAAAACCAACAAAATGTGATTTTATTTTTGTATTACAATTTTGCTGTTCATTTATTTCTTCAACCTTTTGTCGCTCAATGCAACTTTATGAAGTATTGTAATGTTCGAAGAATAGGAAAGTTAAATTTTAGGAATGAAATTCAATATGTAGTAACACATTCCAAGTTCTAACCCGAAACAACCCACCCATTCTACCTGCCACCTGTGTGGCCCGACAGTCGCCACAAGAACAAACAGAAGATCCAGATGGTCGTCGGAATTAGGCCAAGAATTAGTGGCGGCAGTTTTCATTGGTTTGACGATTTTCATTCCGAAACCGACCTATGCTCATTTCTAAAATAAATAAAGAAAAAAAAAATATCTCCTCCCACAATTATCTCGGTTATCATGTTCTTGTCGAATTTAAGGACAGCACGTTCTCGCGTGTCACAAAACTATCAACAACAATTGGAAATTGGTTCAAAAATTAAAACATAAAAAGTATTAAAAAACGGTACCTCATAGGAATTGGTTTGAATAAGAGGACGACCAAGACGTTTAGCAATCTCTTTCTTCTGTTCAAGAGCCTTCTTCGATGATTCACGGTTCGGGTCGAGATACCGGAGACCCGTGACCAATACCCAGTAACTCAGCGCCGCCCTAGCCGCGTATAACAACAGGTCTTGTAAAACCTTCGTATCAGAAAAACCTCCCATATCCTTTGAACGAACGAACAATTGAAATTTGAAGTTAAAGTTGGTTTTTCTTTTTAAGTATCCAACCACCGAATTTGTGGTCTGCGAAAATCGAGGGAGGTTTCTTGAAAAGTTAAGAATCTAATATTCAATCAATATTTGCGGATGACGATAGAGTTCGTCCTTTCGCGTAAGTTTCTGAGGTGGGCTGCTTGGGCTTTTATTTTCGTACAAAACCTAAAGGGATCGGGTGAGGATAGTAAAAAACAAGATTTCTGCTCTTCTCCTAGCACAATTCGCTCCCACCCAGTTGAAATGACAATAATTCCCTTGCGTGCGTGACTTAACTAACACATCTTATGACTATGCGCGACTTAAGTCACGCCGCGTTAGTTAACCTAGAAATATTGTGCAGATATGTCTCAGAGACCGCCTGAGCCGCCTCGTGATAGGACTAACAGACTTCGGTTAGGGAGGCCTGCCCTACTAGCGTGACTTAAGTGCATATACAGTAGAACATAACCAAAACACTCATATTTTCAAACTCTCAAATACGATTTTTTTCCTTCAAATTTGATTTTCTTCATTCTTGTGCCATTCAAACTCAAATTCTCCCACAATATCAAGTAAGTGTTGCTTATCCTACCTTATTGCATTTTTTTGGTTGAAATTTAAGATTTTTTTGAAGAAAAATAACATTTTTAGGTTTTTAGAAATTGGGATTGCATGTTAGTTTTGATGATTGTTGGGGTACAATGTGGTAGTTTATGGTTTAGAAATTGTTAGATTTCTTAGTTGTTTGAAAATTGCACTCTATGTGTTTGATAAAATGTCTCAATGATATTTTTTTTGTTTTTTGGATTGTTAATGATGAAATTAGTTAGAAATATGTTTGTTAATGTTGATTATAGTTAGTTTCCGGACAATGTGGTAGTTTACGGATTGAATTGTAGTTTACGGATTGAATTGTTGTTGTTGATTATAAGTGTTGTTGTTGTTGAATTATTAGAAATATTGTGCAGATATGTCTCAGAGACCGCCTGAGCTGCCTCGTAATAGGACTAACAGACTTCGGTTAGGGAGGCCTGCCCTACTAGTAGTGCACAGAGGAAGAAGCAAGCACTACACCCTCGTATGGTTGGTCGAGAGAGAGTGAGAGTGGGGGGCACGAGACTTGCTACAGTTGATGTTGCTGGGGGATCAATGTCACAAATTGGTCCATCACAAATGGTGGACCCGAGGCACTATCAGGAGCATTATGAGGATCCTCGACTGTATGATTTTGATGCGTATCAGCAGCATCAGTATGAACAGCCTGATATTGAGCAGCCTCAGCAGCAAGGTGATATTGAGCAGCCGCAGCAACAGGATGATGAGGGTTATGCTCATGGGGTGTCGAGGGTGGAGTACGAGGCCGGACCGGACGGATATGGAGGGGGGCCTTATGACCTCACGCTTTTACCTCGCTTCGGTGGACACGTGGCATGCAGGGTATGGGTCGATGACGATGTAAGTATATTTTAATGTTTATTTTACTTCTTTTACTATTTATTTAACTTATTCTAATTATTATTTTACTTATTTTATGTTAGAATTAAAAAAATTGTTAGAATATATTTAATGTTTAATTAACTTATTCTAATGATTATTTTACTTATTTTATGTATTAAAATTTATGTTAGAATATATTTAATATTTATTTTATTTATTATTTATTTAACGGTGTTGTTTGTTGTTTTTTGTTTTTGTATTTCAGTTTCGAAAAAAAACATAGGGTGAAAGGTGTCTCGCACGGGAAGAAGTTGAGCCTAAAAACCTTGACAGTGCCTCATGCAGGAGTACAAAACCGATGGTTTTGGGATGAAGTGAATGCTTCCGGTCTTACCCCCTCCTGAATAGTGGGTACGAAAGCATCACTCACGGGTTCGTTTGTGCCTTGATAGAGAGATGGCATGAGGAGACCAGCAGCTTCTATCTACCTGTTGGGGAGATGACCATCACACTAGATGATGTGGCGTGTCTCCTAAGCATCCCCATCACTGGGAGGATCCTTGATGATGGAGAGTTAACTCGTGAGGAGGGGATACAGATGATGCAGGATCACCTACATTTTATAGCGGAGGCTACTGCTAAGGAGGTGGCAAAACAAGGTGTTGCACATGTCAGTTTCGGTAAACTGGAGAGGCGATACGAAAAGCTCTTGCATAGGTGTAATCAGCTGATTGAGCCTGACACAAAGGAGGAGCATGCGGAGCAGGATGAAGTTAGGATGGCCTGCATTAATGCATTTATGCTGATCTTGCATGGCTGGACCATTTTTGCCGGCAAGAACAGCAGAAGCATTAATCTGTTGTGGCTACGTGCACTACAAGATAATGACGATTTGAGTGACTGAGCATGGGGCACGATGGGACTTGCTTTCCTATATGAGCAGCTATCTCTTACCTACGACTCTTTGTTGCCTTGTGTGGTGGTTACATGACCAAGCTTGTGGTAATAATTGTTTTCCTTCTTTTTTACTTATTGGATCGTAAATGCATAGTTGTTTGAATAATATTTGTGCTGATACAAATTTGTTTCATTGTGTTTTGCAGGGATGGATTTTTGCGCACTTCAGGAACCTCATTTCGAGGATTCCTAATGAAGATTACGACCCTGCTATTGCCCCGCTTGTGAGTCAAAGGAAACCTGACAGAGGCTTTACTGATCCTGGACACTACAGAGATGTCATTGATTCGTTGGAGCATTCTCATGTCATCTGGAGGTTGTACGAGAGACGACGACACATTACGCCCTTTCAGGACATATGTTGGTACTCCAGATGGATCATGGCCGACAAAGACAGGAGGGTCCATCACTTGCCAGAGCGGGTTCTTAGGCAGTACGGGTATGTCCAGACACGGCCCAGGCCTCCTACACACATTTTGCGTCTTGCGGCAGAGGACGTGGCTCAGGCTTTCATGGAGTTTGCTCTGCATGTCCTCAGCCTGCAGCAGAGGGGTGATCTGGTTCCAGATGGCGAATCGTGGGCGCCTTCTAGGTGGTGCATGAGATGGTTCATTAGGGTGTAACATCTTATCATGAACCCCTTTGCGGCCATTCCTGACTACACAGCTGATGCCCATCCTCGTCATGTCCCTCGTTACGAGGAGGTTCTTGTTGAGCAGCAGTGGGCCAGAGATCCTCCCGACCCATACCAGATCATCAGCAACATCAGAGCTAGAGTGGACGGTGCAATGGGGCATCATGATGTGTTTCATAATCCAGAGGAGGTTATTCGCTTGATGCAGGACATACAGTCTGAGTGGAGCATGTTGGAGCAGATGTCGGCTCCGCGGAGGAGAAGTAGGAGTCCACGGGGTAGACCGTTATGACTTTTGTGTAAAAAAGTTTATGACATTTTTTTGGATTTGGTTGTAATCCTATTACATTTTTCTTTTTGGCGTTTTTATGACATTATTCGTTATTTTATTCTGTTATTTCGTTGTTTTATGGTGTTACTTTATTGCGTTTTTAATTATGAGTTAATGTTTGATTGATTGAATGCTTGAATGAATGATGAAAAATGTATGCAAATGACTGAATAAATGAATTTATGAAAGAAGGATTGAAAAAATTAGGGAAAATAGAGGTTTATGCCTCTTCTGGTTTTATGCACAGACTGGATGTGAGTTAACTCACACAGTGTTTTACACTTGCGTGACTTAAGTCACGCAGCATTAGTTAACAACTAACGCACAGTTTTACACATGCGTTAGTTAACTAACGCATGGGTATTTTGGCCAGTTTGGCTGGGTGGGAGCAAAATGTGCTGGGAGAAGAGCAGAAATCAAAAAACAAACCTTCTAAAAAATTGTGCTATAGTATAGTAAAAAAATTCTCAAGAATATGAATTCTATCAAAGAATTAATTGTTCGGGACAACCTAGGTTTAATTTTTTGATGAAACAATTTTTGGTCATGTTTTACTTACCTTTCAATCCAACTCTAAATGAAATGTACATTAAACTGATGCAGACACGGGTAGTTCAAGGTTTAAAGGTCATATTGAGATTTAATTGGGGTTTGGTTAGTCTCAAATCGAATACCTAAAGGCGCAAGGTCAAGTCTGCAACCAAATGACCTCTCGAGAGACTAGCATTATTTTTTGTATTGTAACATGGTCCATATCATTATGTATTCTAATACATAATTTTTTATTTTTATTTTTACAAAAAATGGTCCTAAAGAATGTTATGAAACATTCCAATTTTCTTATTGTTAACTTCTTGAAAACCTTTTTTCCTAAACAACTTCTTCAAACCCTTAGTCGACGACCCTACAGTAACATTGTAGGTCCTTTATGCAAATTTCACATATATTAAAAAAAATTGATAGTGCAATTGATGTGTTTATTTTATTTAAAGATATTAAATACTAAATTGTTTTTCATACATGGTGTACTCAATGTTGACTTTTCATATTTTAAGTAAATTAATTAGGGTTATATTTAAAGAAAAAAAAAATACATCTAAAAAATTGAATGAGTGTTTATAAGTTATAATTAAGGAGGGAGAGTTAGTACGTTAGGGTTTCTTTTGTGGTGGTCGGGGTTCTAACCCCGAACCTTGCATATGTTATGCACTGTCCATACTAATTGAGTTAAACTCATGAGGACAGTGTGTTAGGGTTTTAACTATATGATGATGATGATAGTATTGTTTATTTTTTGACAAAAACTATATGATATTGTTCAACTAAAAAGAAAAAGAACTATATGATATTTGCGGCATATTGAGGATTTGAACACTCATAGTTCCTCTTTTCTTTTTCTTTTTTAATAATAGGGGATACATCTTACAGAAAAAACTGGAAACCTCTAGGAGAATCAATACAAATTGACATCTGCCAACAAAGCACTTATAAAAAAGCATGATAAAACTCAAAAACACTAAAATTAGACTCCAACTCAACCCATATTTGGTGACACCATATGCAACCTGCTTGACTTCCCTATAAACATGTTTTTTTTTTGTTACAATAAACATGGGTTAAAGTGATGGTTCCTAATTCATCGTACTTTCCGGTCTCAAATGTAAAAAACTTTTCACTTTTTAGATTCATTCAATAAATGATGTATGTGGTTCTTATTATAGACCACACACATCATTTATTGAATGAACTTAAAAAGTGAAAAGTTTCTTACATTTGGGACCGGAGGGAGTAAATATTACGAATATTCTCTATGAGTCATATGAGTATAACTCACCGTAAATATTACGAATATTCTCTATAATAGTCATGTGAGTATGGGTATTAATGAATACCTCGTAAATCAACTTATTCGTGCGTTACATTGTAACGCCCGTATTAAAAGTGTCTAGAATACTTAATACGTTCGTTAAAACTGATACTGGATACATTAAATCATACAATACGGAAAGCGACATAAGT
>Ga0315913_1005309_pt1 | contig 15656 bp, 10 predicted proteins | sample MpolsnodulesMG_FD_207736 | JGI IMG/M metagenome (GOLD analysis project Ga0315913, IMG submission 207736) | Medicago polymorpha root nodule microbial communities from Los Angeles, California, United States - small nodules | ecosystem: Host-associated > Plants > Roots > Nodule | place: USA... | reverse complement strand
AAATTATTCTGTCTATAAATGCTACTTATTCTCCCTTTAAATTCTAATTCTAATACAGCTAATTACAATTAATTAGTATTTACAACCAGTTATAATAAGTCAAACAGCACAAAATCTGATTGATTCTATGCTAATATTCAACAGTCATTTATATTTGCTTAAAATGGCTTATTCAATACCTCCTTATATTTTTTATGCTGTAGTTAAATTTTAGCTTTATCATATGAAATAACTGTATACCATTTCAGGCCAAAGCCTCGGGAAGAACTTCTGCAGAATATCGTGAAATGGGCAATCAAATAGGAGTAAGCTGCTAAAGAGTTTTCCCATATGTGTGTGCACACACAGACACACATCCTTGTTCTGTTTTGTATGTCTGATTCTGTGCTCTGGATTGTAATCAGGCGGAAATTCTTGAGAATTACAGTAACATATTAAAATCTTGTAATGCCCTGGATTATCATGACTTGATCAGCTGCTCTGTGAAATTAGTCACTGATTTTCCCGAAGGTAAACATTTCCTGAAATATAAAATATAAAATTAACTGCAATCTACTCATTTGTTACAGTTTGTTGTACCAACTTTTGTTTGTTCAAATTATTTCAAAGTTTTCAGAGAAAGTCAGGATTCATGGAAAGCTGTTGTCATAGATGAGTTCCAAGATACTAGTGCCATGCAATACAAGCTTCTAAGGATTCTTGCATCCCATAATAAAATAACAATTATTGGTGACGATGATCAGGTTTGAATATTTCTTCTTAAATCCCTAATGTATGAGATGCCTGATTGGATATCTGTATTGTTTTCTCTCTGCTAATTTAAAAGATCATCCTAATTACTGGTCTAATGTCATATTTTTCTTACAGTCCATTTTCAGTTTCAATGGAGCTGACATTTCCGGATTTATTTCCTTTCGTAATGATTTTCCAAACTACAAAGAGGTCTCTCTCGTCCTTCACTGATTATGATTTTTATGCTACATGTTTAATTCATACTTTCTCTTGCCTTACTCACACAGCCATATTAAATGTCTTCATTTGGATATCACTTACTTTTTTGGTTCAGATTAGGCTTAACAAAAACTATCGCTCCACACGTTACATTGTCGAGGCTGCAGCTTCTCTTATTCAAAATAATGCCAAGCGATGTCAGTTGAAGAATGTTCTTACTGATAACTCTTCTGGATCCAAGGTACATACATCATGCAGCGTGCTGTTTTGAAAAGTATGTTATGCTTTATTGTGATTTTCCTCTTTATATACAATGATTTTTGCAATAACCTGCAGATAATTATGAAGGAGTGTCACAATGAGGATGCACAATGTGCATTTATTGTTGACAAAATCTCAGAAATTTCATCTAATCATTCAGCAGATAACTGTTCCTATGGCAACATTGCAATTCTCTACCGTAGGCGGGTGATGTTTCTTGATACTATACCTATTATAACTATGTAAATAAGCAATCACCCCATGTCTGACTGATTGGTCTGTGCTTCTTCCTTTCTTCCCTTTTCAGGTATCAGGGAAAGCCTTCCAAATGGCTTTTCGGGATAGGAAAATACCATTTAACATTCACGGTGTAGCTTTTTACAGAAAAAAGGTATTAATTTCCGTAATTAAGATAAAAGAATGTTTATTTCTAGGAATTTTGATTTACTAATGTAGAGTTTTTAATCATTCAAGGACTTCCACTAACAGCCAAGGCTTAGCGTGTGTTTGATTTGCTAAAAAATAGGGGACTGTACTGAACAACTTTTTTTGTACTCAATTTGATTTAGAAACTGGTCATGAGACTGGACAAAACAGGTAGCAAGAGACTAATGAAAACAAGAATTTGTCCCTCACTAGACCGTTAGGATAGACTTTGATACCATTTTATAATTTGGGTTAGGCATAATTTGGCCCCAAAATCTAGCTCAACGAGTAAAGGACTGCCCAAGGCTTACAAAGACAAGCTTGGTGGATATCGTATGAAGCCTGGATAAGTAGTACGGATATGGGTGCGATACGATACGAATATGTGGATACACAAACTTTTTCAAATTCAAGATACGACACGACTTAGATATGTTAATAAAATTTAATAAAAACTTAAATAGAAGTGAATACTTGTAATGAAATAGTCAATAATAAATTCGTCGTTAATGTATAATCTCAATTTACAAAAGATACTTGTGGTTAAAACAAAAACTATAGAGTTTTTTCCTAAATTGAAATATTTTAACGCCGTTGTTGAAAAATCTAACAACAAAAACGAAAAAGGATTGCAGGGCTTCTCTTATGGGGGAGAGACTTTTTTCTTTCAGTGTGTAAAATCTAAATGTCTTAAAAATATATTTTTATGAACAAACGTGTAAAAAAAAAAAGTAAAAGAGTTTTAAAAACATAAGGCTTCCATTGTGCCCCTCTGTATCACACCCCAACGAAGATGTACCCACAACGTATTTCAAAAGTATTTGTTGTGGTGTAAGTTAGCCGTTGGCCTTAACGAGATTTGGTGGAGATATCTGTTAGTTTCTTATTTGAGTTCACAAGCTCTTGAAAGATTTATGTTTATAATCTTACAACTATCTGATCTGCAAATGCTTGTATCTTCACCTTTGCGTACATGCATAAGTTCTTACTTTGTCCCTTCTTATAATAGGTAGTCAAAACTATCATCTCTATGCTACAAACAGCACTGCCTGGTTGTGACGATGACTCATATAGTCGAGTCTTCAAGGTTTTACTTCCTTTCGAGAAGGATATGAAAAAGAGGGTACGAGTTTTATAAAGATTTTCATTTTGGACATGCACAAGGGAACCTATAGCCATGCTGGCTTCCTAACTTTTGGTTTTATGTTATCCTTTCAGCATTCATGTTTCATATTACCACTAATTTCTGCAGGTAATTGACCATATTAGCAAAATTTCAACTATTAGAAAATGCAGTTTCTTATCAGCTGCCTGTGACATCTTTAGTGCAAAGATTTCTGGTACTTATAAAAGGTGGTAAACACATTCCTCCTTGAAAGTTTTATCATGTTGTATAAAAAGTTATTTGAAATCTTTTAGTTGTATTAAAACCCCACTTCGACTAATGATACGGGCACGGCATTCTGGATAAACTGTATAATGTTCTCAATAACTAGCTTGATATACAGACCTAAGTCTTAGTTTACTGTTTCTGTTAGATTCTCTTATGGTTGTAAAGCTTGCTTAGAAAGCCTGAGTAACTAAATATACCTCTAATGTGTAATCTAAGTATGATAATCAGAATATAGATTTCCACTCTGTCAATATGTATATGTATGTAATTTTTTTCTTTAGCCGCATAATACTGAGGCCTCTATACCTTCATTTCCTTGGGAAACTTCATTTCACTGTCTGAGATCTTTGTTCCAGCGCCGACAAACCCATTGCAACCCATTCAATTGCAGATAAGCTTCACCTATCCTGCTCAATATTGCACTGCCAAACATCACCATTCCTCAATCCACGATGATCAATCTCCTACACCATTTTTTAGAAATTTGATAATAAAATTTCCACCTGCGGAAGCAACAGGTGGAACCATTTATTAACGGTCATATTTCACAGGTTTCACCATTTCATTGTTAATCCTGAAATTCCTCTGAGTTTCTTTACTGAAGAGATACATAACTCAAAACAGTCACATTCGTACACAGCTTTGGGGAGATATCTCTAATGCTATTAATTCTTTAGATTCACGGGGTTTGTGCTCAGAGTTTGAATGTATCTAGTTTTACATTTTGATTTACTTTCTAGTAGTTCATGCTTTTTTGTTTACCTGTGGCTTCATTGGCTTATTATGTTACCATCTGTATTCTTGTTCTGCTTTTTTCGTATTATGAACTAATTAATACACTGATTTTCATCACTCTCATGGATCATAGGAGTGATCTTACCCATGGAAGGAAGGTTTTAACGACAATAGAGATCATATCAAAACTTGTTCACAGGGTAAATGCTTTCTGTACACTTTGATTGCTGATCTTATTTATGTTTAATGATTATTTCATTTGTGTTAATTGGTGATAAAGTATACCATGGTGAGGTGGCATCTTACCTTTCAACTTTTCATACATGTGGGGAATATTGAATGAAAGGAGTGTTCAATATGATGAGAGAGGATAGGTGCAAATATTTACCATTGGATCTCACATTAATGAATTTTTACAAAAAGACCCCCCCTTAAAGGTTACACAGCTAAAATGACTTTGACTACTTTAGAAACACACCCGACCTTTTTGTAGGATTTTGGGGGCAAATAGAGAGGTGTTTTGTTTACAATGTTGCCAAATGTTACTAGTGCAATTCATCTTATTAGAAATTTTTTTTTTGGAATCTTCAAGACAGTGTTTTATTGTTGCCATTACTACCCGAATAAAGTTGTCTTGTTAGCTCATCGGATAATTTGTGGTGATTGGCATTTTTCCTTTTAAGCATGAACTGTCTTCGTAGATATGTAGTTATTGGAGAGGCTTCATTGTTGTTGGTAGTGGATCAAATTATTGTTATTGGAGAGGCTTCATCGGATAATTTATGGTTTAACTGAACAGTTGGTTTCTAATTAATCTAAATGGGGTCTATCAGTCTGTATCGCTAATTTATTAGTCAGATTGTTGTTATTCTACCTTCCTTTTCTCACAGTTGTTGGTTTTCTTTTGAACTTCATTAGACAAGATGCTTTATCCTTGGATTTGGATCTCCTTCAATTTTTGAATAACATTATGATTCTATTAGATAGAGGAAATCAATGTTATCATACAATGATAAAATTATTTCTTTCTATGTCTCTCAAGCATAATCATACTGCTTTATTTGAAGAGTTCAAGAGATATGCACTGACAATACAAAAGAGTTTTACACAATCATATCTCAACATCTATAGATGTTTGTTGAAATCTTTAGAAAGCAGTATAGCAAAGTGACACTGTTGAAATATTATTCAATGGTTGTATAAAACTTTTATACTGTCAGTACATATTTATTTTTTTCAAATTTTTTTATCTTACATTCCTCTTCCTTAATAGGTGCCCTAAATGAAATTCAACACCGCTTACTGTTTTTAGTCCTAACAATTTCTGTAATATCCAAGGCTTATGATTGACTTCTTTCACATCTTGCAATAAATATTTTTCTCACTTGAAATGCATGCCATATTTATTTATGACAGGAAAAGTCAATTTCTGCTATCATAACTTCTGTAGCGAACATGATACCTGAGGTTTGTCTTACCTCTCACTTGGAATTATGACTCTAAATAACTACTGTATTTACACATAGGTTATCATTTTTTCTTATAACTGTATGATCAACTTAATAGTGTAGGTATACTAGCTTGTTGTTTGAACATATTTTTGATTAGTTTTTAACTGTATGTTTAGATTCCATAGCTCTACGAAACACTCTTGGGAATGTATCCATCAGTTATATAATTGTTTTATTGCATGATCCAGCAATATTGTGCTTAGTTGAATATGGAGATACACAAATTAAGTTGACATACAAATCTCATAAATTGTAAAATTTTATTTTTTAAATTTGTTGCATATAATGTCATGATATATTTACTATTACATGAACTCTGAATTTTAGAAATACCTTCTTGAGCAACGGGCAATTGTTGATGTTGATGGAGGGACATTGTTGAATGAAGATTGTGACATCAGATCTGTAAGTTTTATATGCAAGATAAAACTTAAGTTACTATGGGCCATTGTTTTATGTCATGAAAAAATGGACCTGTATTTATTGCAATAGTAATTTTTAGTTCTGTATATATATGCGCTTTTGTAATACCCAGTTATTTTATAAGCTAAAATGTTATCAAACCCCCAATATTTAACTCAAGGAGTACCAAAATACAGAAATATAGATTGAACCCAGTCATTAATCCCTAGAGAATAACAGAAGACCAATTCACCTACTACCAACTAATCTAAGTGATGAATCCCACATCTAACTATCATACAAATCAGCAACCCCTAAACATTCCTTGGGTTGGCAAACCAAGATGAAATTGGATATGTAAAGCCACCTAACTTTGCGTTTAACCAACTCCAAGATTTCAACTTAACAACTTTTAGGATCTCTTGGCAATCCGGATCAACCAGCGAAAATAAAAATTTAAGACCACCAAATAGCTGCAAACCAAATAGTTTGCCATGCCTCCCTAACATCCGTGTTACAAGATGGAAATCCATGAAATTGTAAAAAAAAATGATTTTAACTGTCAGTATGCAATGCGGAAGTGATTCCCAACCATTGTAGGTATAGCCTCCTTAAACAGGACATTTAAAGAACAGATTACGCAATTCCTCCATGACACCCCACACACCTCCATTCTAACAATGGTAATAAACTTTGATCCGCAAGACTGTCCTTTGTGGGCACTCTGTTCTACGCCAAACAAAACATGATACCTTCAGTGGAATCAACTTGTTTCAAATTTTACAAAAGAAAGTATTTGTGCTCTGGAGTCGTGAGCCAACCAACACCAAATAAGCAGAGCTCACCAAATAGACACTTCCACGACCATACATGCATCCTTGTCCACCTATCCCGACCCCTTCTTTCAAGTCCACCTCTAATAAATCCTGCTAATATACCAAGTTCTTGCTTAAATAGCTCTTTCCTCCACGACCAAACCCATGATCTCCCCCAACCTCCACTCCACCATCTTCTCCACTGATGCGGTGGGAAAACGCAAAGCCAAAAAACAGTATGAAATCTTGAAACCAAGGAACCACCATCAACCAAATTGTCATACCAAAACGATGTATCCCTCCCATTGCCCATAAATCTTTATAATACCTTTTGGTTCCTTAAAATATAAAATGATTTTGAACCCAGAAGCCACCTCAAACAATTGTAGAAGACATTAATTTGCCCAAACATTGTTTTCTGATTTTTGACAAAGAAGCAATGTTTCATATGCAAATTGTAAGTGGGAAATTTGGAACTCTCAAACTTCTGCTCTATATCCATAAATCAGACCCACTTCTGCAGTTTTTTTTAGTCACATTTAACTCTTCGGCAACAATGAGGAATTGAAAAGGTGATAATGGGTATCCTTGCGTCAATCCTTGTGGAATACTGAATTTGTCCGTTGAGATACCATTTACCGGCACTGGAATTCTTGAAGATGCTAGGTAAGTAGAGATCCATTGCCTCCACGTCTCCGAAAATCCCTTCCCAGTTAACAGAATCGTAAGCTGTTTTAAAATCAACCTTGAGCATTATCAACCCCCGACCTGATTTTCTAGAGTCATTTACCACCTTTTGTAATTTAAAGCTCTTCTGGACCGAATTTTGTGCAATATACATCAAGGGTATTTGATGTTTGGCGGAAGATTTTGTTCCAAATTTGGTAATTTTAGTTTTAACTTTATGTCTTCCGATTTTCATATTAATTCAGTTTTATCTAGACTTTATTTATCCAAGGCTTGAATTTCTCCCTTAATTCAGGTTCTTCAATACCTATTAGATGATGTCTCTGAGTTTTTGTCTACCAAATTCATTGAGGTAAGAGGGGAAAAGGAAATGTCAGAAGATAAAGGCTGCATTTTTACGTTAAAAGCATTCATTGATTATTTATTTGAGCGCGAGAAAGAAAATTTTCGTGCTCGGAGGAAGGACAATGAAAATTCTGTGACACTGACTACCATTCATCAGGTAGCTATCCCGCTTGATTAGTATTTTCTCAACAACTTGATTAGTATTTAATAGAGTTAAGCTCCACAGTAATGCCAATTCATACTCATTTGTCCTGTAGGCAAAAGGTTTAGAGTGGGACATTGTCTTCATAGTTAAGGTATGTGATAATATTCAGAACATTTTTTTTTTGTCTTGCCTAAAAACAAAACAAGTGCATGAATATATGATTGTGATGTTTTTGAAACAGATGCTCAGATTTCTATACCTGTTTATCCATATTATCCTTGGACAATTATATGGCCAACGTTTAGGATATGTTTGGTTGTGAAAGGAGGAAGAGTGAACAATGAGAAAAATGTGAGAAATAAACTAGATTCGACTTATTGTTTGGTAAATGAGAAAAATGAGAGCAATAGAAGAGAAAGGAGTGTGTTTAATTTTTTTCTCCCTGTACAGTAGCCAATCCAGGGTTTAAATGGAACGTGGAAAAGAATAATCTCTCCCTCCTTGTATAAGAAACTCATTGAAGATTCAGTTGCATAATTACCAAATAATTCATTTCATATAGCCTTAGGATATATCTTTTTTGTGATCTGAATCTTCTGTATGATTACTTTGTTTATGAATGGTAATTTATTGCCTCCTCAACATGTTCTCTCATGTTAATAAAAAAAGTTGTTCAAATGTTATTATTTACTCATGTTATCTATTAATAATTTTATGGCTGGTGTTTACGCCTGGTTAACCAAGTGTTACAGCTTAGGTGAGGGAGGAATTTGTCTAATTGCAATTTGACTGCCTTGTTTGGGGGTCAATTTCTTGTTTTGTTCAAATTTATCATGAAAACAAGTATTGCCTTGACTTCTATTTTGGTATATTAAATAGGCAAATGAATCTGAGATCCCTCTATTACACGATTTCAAAGGTGTTGTGAAGGACACTACAGCCATAGTTGAGGTACATTATTATTATTCTATAATTTATTCATATGTTCATTTTTTGTCTTGTAGTTTGTTATAATAGATTGGTTATTGGTAATGATTATTTCTTTTATGATTATAAGGAAGAAAGACGTTTACTATATGTTGCAATGACTCGTGCTCGGCAGAAGCTTTTTATGCTCTATGTCATGATGGACTCAAATTGGCAGGTTTGTCAAGCATAACTTTCAGTTCGACTCTTTTTATAGTTGTTGGGTTTTGCTAACTTTGTGTGTCTCTAGATGCTTCAACCTTCACGATTTCTGAAAGAAATCCCTCATCATCTTCTAGAGTTTCAGGTATGTCATACTGCCTTTTCATAAACAATTGCAACTTTCACATTATTGAATAGAAGCCATTTTGAATTGCTTACCCTTTCGGTTGGAGAAGTGTGAAGCGTGTCTTTGGATGCCGGCATAATATTTTAAGTTTGTTTTAAGTTTGAATATGTCAAGGCAAAATATCTATTATTTTGTTTTTAGTGGACAAGTTACATACCTTTTGTTATTCAAAACAGAAACCTACAAAGTGTTTGTTCCCTTCAATTATCTCTTAATTTTATATGTACACGACGTTTATATTTATCAACATTATGAATTATGTTGACCTGTTTCTTTTTATAAGGAAATTGGATATAAAACTTTGCATGACTCTAACCACCCAACGTAGAATATTGGTTATGGATGTGAGATTTGAGAGGAAAATTAGTAAAAACAGTTGAGTTAACAATCCTATGATAAGATGGAGGTTTTTCAAATTTGGTTTCAAAACCAAACAAGTACTTTTGGGTCTGTGATATTATTGATTTACAACTTCTAAACGTGGTTTCCAAAAACACGGACCTTGCTTTGTTCTCATAAAATGCGCAATGGTATGATAGATGAATTGATGAGTAACTTTATTTGTGCAGAATTAAATGCACAACGGTATGATGGATAAATTGTTGAATGATTGTTTGGTCACATACATAGAAAAGATTTTTTTTTTTATAGGCAAATGTTAGTAATTAGTTGTTATTTTAGTATTTCTCTTTCACCAAAGTTTGAACCCAGGTCCTTTAATTTCTCCAACTCCTTCCACCCTTGGCTCAAAACAATTGAACTATCCAACTCCCTAGAAGAGTTATACTTTCTGGATCCGTTCCTGCCTGCAAAAATATCTTTCTAGCTATTCTCTTCGACTTCTCCAACATCCCTGAGTTGCTTTCTAAAATATTTCTTCTTTTTTTATCCAAGACCTTTATAACTTCAACATCAAGGTTTATAAGTTGTGAGCCAGTGTGTAGTATGTACTTGTGTAGGGTGATATAAATATGCAAGAACTACAAATAAAGCGAGAAGGCCATCAAAAGGAAACTACCTGTTGTACCACTGATTTGTTGATAAAAAAGCAACAATCTGAGGCTGATTTGGACCCTGTGCCAAATAATTTGCTCAACAATCATTTTAGTGAGGCTTCCAGTGAGCTTGCAGAATTTGCGGAGGCAAACAACGGCAATGATTTCATAAGAAGGTTTCACTTTTCATTTTGACGATTGCATTACTATTATGCATTGATGATCTCAGCCATGAATAATTTTGAAAAATTGGTATTAATCAGTACATAATTGTTATTTTGCAGATTCGATGTAGAAGACAGATCTGTTGTTTCCCATATATTCCATAAGTGGGCCAAAAAGAAAGCCTTTCAAGATCCAAAGAGGTTGCTAGATAAGGTGACTCTATAGTTGTGTCTTTTTTTTTTTTTGAATGGCAAATGTTAATAATTGTTGTTAGATTAGTTTTTCTCCTTTGTCCGGGTTTGAACCCAAGACCTTCAACTCCTTATCCCTTAACTTAAACGAGTTGAGCTACCCAACCCCCCGGGCTTGTCTATGTGTGCTTGTGTGGCGTATTTATATCAATCATTCCTAACCAAGTAATGGATTCTCAGGCCCCATGCTATCAGCTGACAACTATTACCCAGCATGTGATTCCCCCTTTCTTGTAAATGTTCCCTTTTACCAGATTGGATTCACTTCCTCTTTCCATAACTCAATTTCCTCCCCTTGCACACTCAACACATACCTTGACTCCTAACGATTTTGGGGACTTGGGTTTAGGCCTGTGAAAAAATATTGATAAGGCCTTCTTTCTTTGCTCAAGCTACGCAAACTGAACTATATCTACAATTCTATGATATTCCGGGCACTGTTATGAGATTTGCCACTGGAAAACATTTACTAATTCAAGTTCAGATATTGATCATTTTATAATTATTATATGGTGTACATGCATATGCATAACTATTTTCTATTTTTGTATATTTTAGGATTATGTGTTATTATTAAAATGAGAATGTGCTGCAAATTTTTTCCTGTGATGTCTTTTTTATAAAAAAAATTATTCAAACTTAGCAGATTCACTTCTTTCTCCTAGACAAGGTTGTCAGCGTCTATGTAATGTTGTGAAATCTCCACAAGTACAACTTGTAAGAGTCAAATTGATGCAAAATAATGTTTAAAACATATACTATAGCATCTAAAGACAACTTCTATCGTGCAAAGTTAATAGTCAATATTCTAGTTTGCCACTTGACCAGAATACACAAACATAGCATTACAATTCAAAATTGATGGACAAACACACACATCATAAGATAGGTTCTCTATGCAGCACACAAAAGGAGTGTAACAAGTTCAACTTAGATTGATAAATTGGCAAATCACAAAGATCTTAATTACAAAAGAGTGAAGGATGGTGGGGCTGAGCTTCCCCGATTTGATAGATGGTTTACTTCACCTTGGTTGCTTATTGGGTTTTATTGTAAGCTTGCAGCAGGGATTGGGAATCCTTCAAAAGTGTTAATAGAAAATTTTGAAAAAGTAGCAAAAGATGAAAAGATTGGAACAAAGAGCGTCATCGGTTATATATCTTACAGAGTCTCTTACAAAAAACTGTTATGAAATGCATATGGAAATAAAGAAATTTTGTGACCAAGAAGGATCCTGTTTGTTCTTATGGTAAATCCTTCAAATAGATATGCCTGAACTGAATAACTAATTGAGATAGTGAGACTTATGTGGTTTTCTTATTGTTGGAAATTACAAACTAATTGAATTGATCAAGTCCCTTATAATTGATTTCATGGAGATAAACTTGCTTGAATTTTTGTTCAGCTCTTTGAGTTATCATCATAATGTATAAATAATTTTCTTATGGTCTATCTTGAATATAGGTAGGGGGATTGTTAATGAGGCATTTCACAGATATCTTGTATGAATATTATTAAATTTGCTTGTTTGAAAATGATTTTTTGTCCTATTGGATGCTCAGATTGGTTTTGTAATTGATGAACGCCTAAGACAGAAGAAGAACAAACACAAGGTCTGTGGTATCATATCTCCCTGAACTGCTTGTTTTTTGTTACATATCATTTTCTTGAATGTGTATCTTATTTCACATTAACAACTTCTCTGTTATGTTAAATAGTTCTAATGGATACACTCATGTATTCTGTCATTAACTCATTATTAACAGTGAAGTGAATGGGCGTATTATTGTTTGGTTGTGTTGAGTATTTCCAATATTTAAAAGTGTTGACAAAATATCCTTAATATTTCACCCACATTAGACTGTGTTTTAGATATGCAATCCTAAGCATGATGGATTATGGATATGTCGTGATTCCCGCATTGACTAGTGATATTGCTTAAGTAGTGCTTATAAGGTTTGGCTAGTCATCACTGATTTTGTAAGGACGAGTTAGACCCTAAGCCCAAATTTTAGGTTCGTATTAGAGCCTATCCTAGGTTTGTTAACGGGCCAAAATATATCTAGTTCTAGACGTGAGAGGGGTGATGAGATATCTCTGTTTTTTCACCCGCATTAGTCCACACGCCCATCCTATCTTACAATTGTTGTTGAGCCATAATCTTTGTTATTACGGCCACATTTCTAGATGTTGGATGTTTTGTCTGGACGTGACAGGGTGTACCGAGGTCTTTGTTATTGCACTCACATTAGTCCATGCTTAAGATGTGTAGTCTTGAGCGCGAAGGGGTGTGTTGAGAGTCTCACACCGACTAGAGACATGGCCTTGGTAGTGCTTGAAAGACGTGGGCAGTTATCACCTTACAAGCCATTTATGTTAGGTTGCGTGAGACCAAAGTTTAAAGAAAATGCATTTGACTTGATACAGTGATTAAAGGGTTCAGGCCTCTGTAAAAAAAGGGTTCAAGACCATATGCTGATTAACATATTCATTTATAAATTTTCTTCCAGAAGCAAGACATTTGTCTTTCTCTGTTTTATCCAGACAAATGGTTGGCTTTACTGACACCAGTCTGTCAAATATTGGTCCCATTACTTCTGTTGATATATCTTACGCAACATCGTATAACTTAACTTCCTCTGTGGTGGATGTATGGTAATTGATCATTAATCATTTCAAATACCTTATTTGTAATTGCAATTTCAGGATTTGTTGAATTCTCTAAAGTCCAGCTTAAGCTGTGATGAAGCAATGCAGTATGCTCAATATGTAAGTGCCTTTACTTGTAGCTAAGACCAAACATGGTTTCAATTTTTAGATAAGAGGATAGAGGAAATTGGAACTTCTGTCACATCCTATTGAAATTTATCCTTGTAGGTTTTGAGATGGGAGCAAATCCCTGCTGATAAGCGTGCTCATCTTATGAGGGAAAAACAGGTTAGCTGTGCTTTCTCTGTTCACTAGTTATCATTTAGAATTTTATGGGATCTTTTAAAATATTAGCATTCTTACTGTTTTATCCATCTCATGGTATTCTTGGTTTGAATAATCTGTTACACATATAATTAACTCCTATCTTTTCCTTCTATTTGAACCTCTGGATATTTCACTGACATTAAAAAGGATCTGTACAAATATATATTCAAGAGGAAATAGTATTTTGATCCCTTAATGTCGGCATAAGTCAATTAGCCTCGGCTATGTCTAGTAAGGATTGACATCTCATATCTCCAGTTAAAATATTTTTTGACGAGTACACTAGAATATTTGGTTTACGTTAAATATAATAAATAACATATCTTATACTCCTCCTTCAAAAAAAAAACGTCTTATACTCCTCCGTCAAAAAAAAAAAAAACATGTCTTATACTCCATTTCTCACAACTAGTGACAATTTTTTATCTGCACATTAAGGAATGACTATATATGAAATAAATAGAATAATACTTTTACCAAATTAACTTTATTAAGTATCGGTGTATATATCATTTAATGCAAAGTGAAATCTATTGACTTGGAAGTATGCCATGAGTTTGTGGGGTTGATATGTTAACATAGCCTGACCTGGGTTTTCCTTGTTATAATGGAGTTGAGATTTGAAAACATATTTTGCACTTTTCAGGAACATTTCCTGAAATTAAAGATTGAGAATGCAATGGGTTCGGCAACACCAACTGACAAGCAGGTAAGAATTCACGGTGAATGGACCTGTTAGGCCTTTCATATTTAATATTTTTCATGCATTCACTTGAAGTCTTTAAAATTGCTTTCTACATTCAGCTATGTTGAGTTTAATTTTGTTTATTTATTTATTTATCATAATGTTCTATTTATCTTGTTTTGCCTGCTGCCAAATGGTTCTGAATCTACATATTTTTTATTGATTGTGTAATAGTAAAGTTTTATCATCATGATTGGATATTTTACCGTGTCTTAATTTTTGTTTGTTAGACACTCCTCGAATTAGGTTTGTCTTGATATCGGACACGTGTTGGTATTTGACACACGATAACATTAAATTATTTCATTTTATCAAATTATCATCGGTGTCGGCGTGTCTATGTCGTGTATAATGTATGTGCTTTATAAGTTGATGGTATCCATCCTATGTGATCCTTTTCAAGAAAATACATTGGTTCTTTCTTATCTTTTGTTAACTACTACCTTAATCATGTTGGTGCCACACTTTCGTTGAAAGAAAAAGCTCTTGGACTTTTACCTTTTATTTACTTTTTGTAAAAAATTAATGGTTTGTTTTTGACTTATCGCAGATCTCCTATTTGAAGAAACTTGGGTGCACCATGACCCCTACATCCCGCCTCCACGCATCTCATCTTATTGAGCAATACAAATCTTTGTAATAAGTTGTGATATTTGATCATCCAATAAAGTTAAATTTTGTCAACTTTTACGTTATGTAACAATTATTATCCTTAATTATAAAAAAATAAATTATATTTTGCAGGTATGTCGTTAAAACTGAATATGTGTGCTCAATGAATCCGGTAGTTGAGCTTTGGCTAAAATTTCAAATGATTTATATGTCTTCCGGTAAAAGATCCTTAAAGAAAAACCGCCCAGGTAAACATGGATGATTTCTTTAAAAAAAAAAAGGATACATAGAAAATTAAAGAGTAAATCCTCATTTGGGTCTCTGAAAGTGTCCCTCGCTATCAGACCAGTCCTTGGATCAATTAAATGAATCAAAAACTCCCCCAATGTATGTTCTGTTAGTCAAATGTATCCAAATCGTTAACTTGGTGTTAACGCGCTGATGTGTCTGTTAGACATGCCATTTCAGCTACATTGTTGGTCTTCCATGCTGGGTAGGGACTTAAATGCATATGATAACAAACATTGCAATGGTCATTTGTGTCCCTCCTTTATTCTCACTTTTCTTCTTCTCTCCTTCATCAAACAAACAATTTGCAATCTTAATTTCAAACCCTAAACCCCATTTTTGTCCCCAATTTCTCCCCTCCCATTTTCAAAGTTAATACCTAAATTGAATTGAGTATGAATATGGTGGGGGTGGGGCGATGCACAAAACACCATGGGCAACATCAAATCACTTTTTGGTTCTCTGTATCTTTTCTTTCTTCATTTTCCCCTTCCCCATTCATCACCCATATCATGTTTATCTAAATCCAGAAAGCTCCATCCACCAATAATTTGTATCAATCCCAAATCTGTTGTAGATTCTCACCCCAAAATTCCCATCACTTAAAAATATTTTAAAGCATTCATTTCGGTCTAAAT
>Ga0315913_1005306_pt1 | contig 15658 bp, 10 predicted proteins | sample MpolsnodulesMG_FD_207736 | JGI IMG/M metagenome (GOLD analysis project Ga0315913, IMG submission 207736) | Medicago polymorpha root nodule microbial communities from Los Angeles, California, United States - small nodules | ecosystem: Host-associated > Plants > Roots > Nodule | place: USA... | reverse complement strand
AATCGTACGATAATAATAATGAAAATGGTAGTACTTTTGCAATCCTTCAGGGATTAAAAATTTGAGTTCTACAAGAACTACATACTAAGTTTGATAAACCATTTGTGCAATGCTTCAGGGATGCATTAGTGTTGAACTCATCAGGAATTCATAAAGATTAATTTTTAACTGATCCTTCAAGGATGCACTAGAACTGAATTCTTCGGGAATTTATTAAGAAATTTTATATGTGCAATCCTTCAGGGATGCATTAGTATTGAATTCTTCAAGAATTCATTAGAGCTTCTTTATTTCTCTTTAAGCAGTCCTTCAAGGATGCATGAATGTTGAATTAAAATAAATAAACACTATAATTTGCATAACAAAAATTGTGTGTATCTATAAGGTACTGATTCCATTTGATGGAATTATAACAGTAACCTATAATCATCGATACAAGAATATAATTATCACAACAATTAAATAGGCACAACAACAAAAAAACCAATTTCTAATGATCCTATTCACGTATATACACAATTATATGATATCCAAGGGAAAAAAAACTATGAATTAGTGAAATATATTATATCAATACCTTTTCAGTGATTAGAGCGTGCTGATAACGTGTTATGAAATTAAAGAAATAGGAACATGAATAAAGTAGAGAGAAGTAGAGAAGGAGAAAGAAAGAGAAGAGAGATGATTCTATTATTCTCTTGTGTTATACAATTAGGTTACATATGAGCTCTATTTATAGAAAAATACAATGACTTGGTGGGCAAGCATAATATAGCTCAATAAGCAAACAATATGACCCAATAACCCAATTGCTATATGGACATCCACTTATAATATTCATAACAATTGCTTTATTTGATTTAAAATTAAATTTGTAAAAGTTTCTTTCTTGCGCCACGTGGCATACAATGATTGGGTCACGTGGCACTCTGTTAACTTTCACTTTTTTTAACGTTTGACTAACGGCAGGGATCAAAACCAATTATTTTATAAAGTGCAGAGACTAAAACCAAACAAAAAAAAATGCAGGGACCAGACCCAAGAAATAGTGTAACTGTAGGGACTAATGACATATATAAGCCAAAAAAAAAAATTAGACCAGATACATCAATTAATCATCAATTAATCAATTAATTTAAAAAATGATTTTTTTTTCCTTCTTATAATAGTGTCCTGTTAATTAAAAAAAATACTCCCTCTTTCCCATAGCAATTTGCCAAAAAAATTAAACCAATTTCACTTTTCAATACAATATTAATTACTTTTTTTCAATTATAACTTTAATTAATACTACTTTCATCATTCTCAATTCAATATATTGTAATTTACATTTATGATAATGAAAAATGCACAAATACTTGACAAGACAAACAAAACTATTTTTTTTCTCTTTTTAACTTATACATTTTTTCTTAAGAATAATGCTTGCAACACTCAGTTTTCGACACTCTCACAAACACTCACTTCTTTACTAGTTTAAATTATGGTGAGTCTCACACTTTGGAAATGAGTTCCACTGAAAATAGTGGGACATACATTAATTTCCTCCAATAAGAGAGTGTGTGTTAGAAATAGTGTTGAAAAGAGAGTGCCCTTGGCATTCCTCTTTTCAAATTCCTCTTTTTTTAATATATGTGAAATAAGTAAAAGACCCACTTATAATGGGACGGATGAAGTAACTAAAAATTAGAGTTGTGTTTTGACCAATTAAAAATTGATAATATAATTTGACACAATATAAAAATATATCCCTTACTCTTATGCCAACCTAATGCAAAAGGATTATAGCGAATCCCATTTAGGATACAATGAAATCCTTGACGTGACTTGCACATTCACATCAAGCATATCGATAATGGTAATTTACAAAATAAAGTTCCGTCAAATTCTCTGTTGCACTAGAAAAAAGAATAATTATTTAGTACTATTTTTGGCAGAATTCTAACACACAACAGTTTGATTTTCTATCTATATTTTTGAATTATTTTTTGCCTCCAAAGCATCTCTATTTAGTATTTATAAAGAAACTCACGTCCTTCGGTAAAGAGTAACAACTCTTCAAAACAATTTGTTCATGAATAATTACATTGATTTAATTCTAAAACATTACATCTTTTCTCTAAAAGTATCTATTCAACCATTGCATCTTATCTCGCAATTAAATTTTTTTTAATGTGTATATATAGGCCGCCACTCTCTGTCACTTTACGTATAAAAATCCAGAGTCAGAGGCTCACACTTCAAGTCTTCTTTCATTTTTTTCAATCGTATTTTCCATTCTCCCTTTGTCTGGTTATGATAGCTTTCAATAACCATAAACCACCAAACCAAATCTCATCTTCTCCAACACTTGATTTTCCTCAATATAGATATTTTCGATAACGTTGAAAACACCGCTTTACCCCTACCTGCAAAATACACCACCATGTCAAACTCAAATGTAAAAAACCACCGTAACAGCCATGTGGAAACTCACAGGCGAGGTAGATTAACAGAGAAATCATCATCTTTTCATGGTCACACTTCTGCAACACTGTCCAGTGCAAAACTCCGGCGGCCAAAGACTATGCCGGACCTTGTGCAGGACAGGAAGCGTGCGGCAATGACTACGTCGCTGCCGGAGTTTTTTCCCAGACAGCCGACGAAGTTACTCATTAAGGTTACGATGATGGGCAGCCTTGGTCCCGTGCAAGTGTTAATGTCGATGGAGTCGACGGTTGGAGATTTGATAGCGGAGGCTGTACGGTTGTATGTCAAAGAAGGTCGCCGTCCAATCTTGCCGTCGAAGGAAGCTTCTTGCTTTGATCTTCATTACTCACAGTTCAGCTTAGAAAGTAAGTTATGTTTCCAATTTTAGTTTTTACTTCAAGTATAGTTCATAAAATATTTAATTTAATTTGATGATATCGATCATATTATATAGATGAATTCGCAGGTACATGTAGTTGACATTGTGTAGTTAATAACTTACTTGAAGTAAGACTTATTTAATGGAGATCTTTCCGCCGATTTCTATCCGAGGAGGATGAGAAGATTGGAAGGTAACGGGCCAAACCAATCATCCATATGGTGAAACCGGCGGAGTAAAACTTATTTGGTTATTACAACCCTAAATCAAAATGATTTGAAAACATGTGCAAGTGAAAAAGGATAAAAGAAGAGAATCAATTAAATTAAAATAATGCATATCTAATATGATTAATTGATATGAATTTTTTAAGTGTGTGACCGAACATATTTAATTATTATTTTTTGTTGGAGGGAAATTGATTTGTTTTATGGGTGCAGGTTTAGATAGAAATGAGAAGTTGAGGGAAATTGGATCAAGGAACTTTTTTATGTGTCCAAAGAAGTTTGAAGAGAGTGACAATGGAGGAGACCGTAACGTAACGACATCGTTTAGTTCATGTTCCAGACAAGCTGAAAAAGTGAGCAAAGGTTTTGGTCTTTTAAAGTGTATAGATTTCTTGCTATGAAATGATTGGGTGAGAACAAAACAAATCACCACTTGCCAGTATTTCCAATAATTTATTGTTTATTTATATATTCAAAATAAAAATAAATCTGTAAATCAATGAAATTATTATTATTATTCAACAATAATATCAATGATTATACATAATATTATACATAGTGATTTCCACTTTTTAAGAAACTAAAATAGGTCCCGGAAACCAATCTCTTGTGATTATACACAGTGATTAATGAGCTCAAATGATTATGTAATTATTATTTAAATGTTTTTTTCTCTTACCTTTTTCCATTTATGTGTATCCGTAACTAAAATTATTTGTGTTTGTAACAAAGCAAGTGTCCTCGAATTTGAGTTTGCCAAATTTTACTATCAGTCTATCACAAACACTTATTTATTGAGTTGATACCTCATCACAAAATTGTGAATCAAAGGGCTAACATATAACATGTTGCTTGTAAAATAAGAGGTCGGCTATGATAGTTGTATATTTGCGGAAATGGACAAGCAATGCCATGTCCTGAATTGATCTATTGTCATGTTTTTTTCTTGGTTTTAATTCTTTGCGTTGTTGTTTCATATTTTTCCTCCATGTTATGTTACGCAATGCTGTCTTGAAAGTCTAAGATAGGTCTACATCATTGATTTTGATATTTTCCTTATCGAGGAATATCATTTATTATTGGTTTACTAGGACAAAATGAAAAATAGTACTGTAAAATTTTTTATAAGCTATATGATGGTGAATTTTGCTATGAGATTAATCAAAATTAAAAATAAGATATCGTAGACTACCGAAAGATTAATAAGAGATAAGGAGGAACGGAAAAAAAAAATAGAAGAGAAAAGACATGTGTAAGTCTTTCCTTAAAAAAAAGAAGACATATAAGTCTTATTTGTATGACACCAATCCACCAATCTTATAAGTTACGAGCATACTAATGGAGTAATGGTCTAAAATAATAAATCACTAACTTACAAATTAAGGACATTTAACTTAGGTGAAGAAAGCTTATTAGGAATTGAATAACTATCTTTATCTTTATTTGTATTGCTATTAAATCTAGATTAGGTCTGATTAACCTTAATCTTGCTTTTTTTGTTGGGCTTAATTAATATTTGTGAGAAAAAAAAAGACATACATGGATTCGAACAGTAGCAGTGTTATTGATAGCGAGAAGATGTATCCTGAAAGAGAAATTGACCAATCAAAAAGTAGTGCTGAGCGGATATCATGGGAGGTGGGGACAAAAAGTTGAAATCATGAAATCATGGGTGAGTGGCATACATGCCACGTGTATCGTGAAACTGTCGCTGGACATTGTTTCGCTTGAAATATCATTTTCCTTCGAACGGGTTGCACATGTTATCATTTTTCAACTTTTTACCACTAAGGCCACTCACGTTTTTACTTAAATGATGTTGCTTTCATTTTATGTATTCAATACAAAAATTTCTTTCTCCTTCAATCTCGGGTCCTCTCTCAATCTCCACATAATCCCTAAATCATTTTCATCTCTCTCTCATGATCATGAAACTCATCTCATTCACTTTCATCTCTCTCACGATCATGGAACTGACCCTGATTTCCACCGTCGATGACCTCAACAACAACATCTCGCCGCCCCAACTGCCACCTCCACAACAACAACCGAGATCCATGTACCGTCTCGCATCAATGTGCGACATCAACTGCAATTGTTGGTAACTCTCTCTCTTACTAATCCACGTCGTCTCGCATCGATCTGTGTCATCTATTGTCAATGTTCGCTATGTTTTCTCGTTGGTAACTCACATTATCATTTCTGTTATTAGATCTTCCATTGTATTTGATTGCTATGTTAAAATTATATTTGAAATCTTTGTTGAATTTTGTCAATGCATCATCATTGAATATTGAAGCTAAGATCCTCTACTGAATGTATTTTCTTGGCAGAGGAAAGTCTATCAGATTTATGTTCCTTCTTATAGGTGAATTTTGAAGCTAAGATCCTCTATTGTTGTTAGCGGGTCTTCTTACATCTCCATGTTGTTGACTAGATCATGATCATGACGACTTGGTTGATTTTGTGAACCTTCAAGTGAAAGTTAGCTTCTAGTTCACACCATGTGCTTGAATATTGAGGCCTATGCATATGTTTTACGAGAGATGATACGTTGACACCCCCATGTGGCAACATACCACTTTACACCTTCCATATGCCAATAAAAAATAAAAAATAGTGACAGCTCAAAAAAAAAATTGAGAGTGTTCCCCTCTGTCTCTCTATTCCTTCACCCTTTTTCTCATTTCTCCCTCACCCCAAAGCTCACCACCAACGTCATCAGCCCATTTTTTTCGGTGACGACGAATGAAACAACGATCTCCCATCCTTTCGTTTCAGATATAGGCTACCTCTGTCCTACCAACTCATTCGTTGTTGTCGTCTTCGTCAACTTCTTTACCTCTGTCGCTCCCTCCTTCGTCCTCCTTACACCTCACTGCCACGCCGTCACTCAACTCCGGCGTAAAAAAGCAACAACCACTCTCCCATCCCAACGTTTTCCTCACCGCCTCTGGCGTCAAACACTTAGATCTACGCCGCCATCCATACTCCGACATCAAAAAGCTCAGATATGTACAACCACCCTACCACAGACGCCTAACAATCATATCAGCGCCACTACCCCCAACACCGACGCCCCCACCATCATCATCACCCCCATCAAAGAAGAAAGGGCAGAGAGAGGGCGACGATGAGGCAAAAGGCGGCAGAGGGTGATCAGAGAAGAAAGAGAGCTCTTTGAGTGTGTGAGAGAGGGGAGAGGGAGAGAGGTTTGTTTCACTTTTGCAGAGGAGGGTGGGAGAGAGTGAAAGAATTGAAAAAAAAAGGGTTTGTGAAACTACCAAAATACCCTATCACGTAGGGTGTGTACAAGAGTGGTAAGAAAAAAGGGTGTCCATGAATCATTTCTCATGTTTTACTGAAGCTCCACAATGTACGCCAATGTTTCTGTTGAAGGAAATAAGGTGTACCTCATGAGCAATTAATGCATTCTTCGCGCTAATGGTTTAACGCTTCACGGCTAATAATATGTTTCTTCTCCAAACTGAGGGGCTGCACATGCAAAAGGCACTCTAATGCCAAAATCTGGTAGTGTTATATCAAGTAGCAATGGTATTATTGGTGATTTATTGAGCGATCATACCTAGGAAGAAAAACCCATATTTAAAGTGATGTGCTCTTGCAGCGGACTTTTGTTTGTTGTTGTCGTTGCTCTTGAGATTACTTCGAGACGATTCAAAGAATAATTTGGTTGGACCTTTCAGGTTCATACCATTACACTTGTCACATAAAAAATTATAATAACTAAGTTTTATTTAGCAAAAGTGTTATTTATTTATATTTTCTAAACTTTTACTACTCATAAAGTGAATGTTTTTTACAATAAAATGTAAAAACATTAGTATAATGTTTAAAAACAATGGAGTCATATTTTTCCTTACAAAATGGTCTTTATTAAAATACAAAAAATAACTCATTGATCCAAAAACAAAAGACCGTGAATGTGCCGTAGAAATAAGAAGAGACTCCAAACAATAAAATAAATATAGTGTTATGAAAATATATATTGATGAAGAGAAAGAGAGGAAAGTGAGAGAAAGAGTATTTCTTATGTATATGTTTCTATTACAATGCATCTTATTTATAGGGAGATACAAGAGTATGAAAATTGGTTAATGAGTCAAATGTTTGGCCCAATAACTAATGGACATCCACTATAATATATTCATAACACTCCCTCTTGGATGTCCACCGAGGATATGCCTCATTAAAACCTTAATAGAAAAAAAACCCAGGAAAAAATTCTAGTGAAGGAAAAAAAGTACAATATCCTTGTGAGTGTGAACTACCTCGTTAAAAATATTACCAGAAAAATCCAACGGGATAAAACCATGGTGAAGGGAAAAAGAGTGCATCAGACATTTATTACTCCCTCTCATGAAGACAAATATCTCTAAGACGACGAAGATCAATCCTTAATACAAGTTTCTCAAAAACTTTACGATGACTTTGCTGAAAAATGTGGTTATCTTGATATCTTTATCCAAATTGACAGTGCTTGAGATGTTATCTTCATATTAAATTGTTGAAAGAGCTTCCTTATGAGAAAAACACAAGTTTCTTAAATGTGTAAAATCATAACCCCTTACCACTTTCTTGATGTAACTAACATTTCCAAGTGCTTGAGCAAATTGTATGTTTGACTTTGTTCCAATAACTATTATCGACAAGAATAAAATTTCACAATATATATAATGTGTTAGTTTCCTTGTTTGAACTAAGATATGGTACTTCAGGACCAAATCAAGTTCATCATTTTCTTGAGGCATGATATGATTTTTTTTCATGTCAAATGATATCACAATCATTCTAGTACATATTCACCTAGATTTGTCCATATAAAATTATTTTAATAAATTTGTTGATGCACAACATCTCAGTCAAATAGTAAATTTGTAAATCCAAACAAACTTTTTGCATCCAACATATTCATTTCAAACCTTTCTATAATCAACAAATTTAAGGATCTCTTGAGAAGTTCTGATAAATATTTATACCATCATTCTATCATCAAATATAACAAATACATTTTCTAATCTTTAAGATTGACAAATGATGTCATCTCTCTAACAATTTTAACAGTATGTCTCGCGAAACTTAAATCCTTCAAGGGGTTTTATATAAGCATCACTATCAATTGAGTCATACATTGTAACACATATTTCATATAAATTGAGCCTCTCATGTGCTACTAAACATAATCAAGAAAATTTCTTCAACCCATTTCAGGTAAATTATTCTCTTAAACATAAATGACAAACATTTATCAATTCACTTTTGGTGAACATATCAAACTCATTCTAATTCTATTTTCACACGAAAAATCATATATATATATAGTTAACTTCACACCTTCAAGTGTGCATATTACGAGTCTAAAAAGTTTTACTTTACATAATGAGTTTGATTTCACTAGAATTTTCTCTTTCCAATTGCATATATTTTCTTTATCTACCATTTTTAATCCATTATCATCATTATCACATATAGCGCTATATTATATGCAAAAACATTATCAACGTTGACTTTTATTTCTGGTTCGATCTCATTCCATTCAAGACATAATTTATCGAGATCTCTTTATTTTCATAAGTTTCAGGTACCTGATCAGTTCTTTTGGAACTTAAAAATCAATTATGTCAAATACTCTTATGGAATTTCCATATCCTCATGTGGTGTCGTCTTTCTTTTTAGCTCATTTTCTTTCTCGAGGATTTTGTTCATTGGATCCGATTTTTCTACCATGCTTCAAGCGTGGTCAAGATTCATTTGTACCTTTAGATTGTCCAATAGGGACATCCATTTTGATTTGAGCATTGACGGCTGATATTTTGTTTGGTTAACTTTACAAATTAATAATGTCTTGAACTTCTAGTTCATATTCATTTATACGAGGATCAAGATGGGATAAAAATAATTCATTTGAACTTTTAGTTCATATTTTTATTCGCTTATCATCTCCCTCTAATATTGGGCAAATATTTCATTCATTTATAATTAGTCTACTAGACATAACTAGTCTGCTGGGCTATGAACAAGTCTCCAATTATTGGTTCAAGAAGATTTATAATAGATGGAGATTCATATCAATTATAGTTTTCCAATATTCTCTTACAACCCATCTAAGTGCATCATATTGGAGCAATTGAAACATAAACAACACATCCAAAAATGCTTATATGAGAAATATTAGGTTTATAAACCAAAAAAGAAATTGTAAATTAGGGGATGACATGCATATGATAACTTGTTGGCTTGATACAAATCAATGTCTCGCAATGCAAGATTTTATATTCCCAAGTACAAACTTGAACCATCTTATCTTATAACTATTGATCGTATATTTTACATTAGACGTCTAATGAATGGATCTTCAAGCCCGTTTTTACAGATGAACATATGTTACCGAATGTTCAATATAAATTTCCATATACGCTCAATACTTATCAAATGAGGAAAATGAGATGTTAGTCAAACGATTTCAAAAACTTCTAGTTGTGAGTTAACAATAAACATACATGTGACCATAGTTGATTCATCAATTGAAGTTATAAAATATCTACATGGTCCATGTAACGCCCTATTTCTACTAAGCGATAAAACACGCAAATAAAACATTTATTCAAGAAATAGACGCTACGTCTTCAACGAATATTATACAACATGCATATATAAATTCTCAACAGTCGCAGCGGATATAAATCATACATCTCCAAAGTATACATGCCATGAGATCAATATACATCATCATATAAAATCTCCAAATCCCGACATATGGGTCAAATCTCAATAACAAATAAATCCAACAAAAACATAAAGACCGACGTCATAATCAGAGCCTAATCTAAGACTCCAAGAAAATGATAACGGAGATTACCTCCCGCTATCCAAGCACTCACCAAAAGCAAACTACTTCTGCACTCCGTCTACCCATTCATACAAACAGGTAGGCGGTCAAAACCACTAGGGGTTAGCTTCACATCAATCATAATCAACATAAACAGTTGGACATAAATGAATTAAATTAAGTCTCAATTAATCATCAAGAGCAATTAACTTTCATATGCATATACACACAACAATTACAATGTCACGAGTATATATTCATCAAACACACTTACCAGCAACAACCATCATTCACATACATCACTTAAGACTCATGCCAATATGATATGCGCCTATATACGACACATATATGCATGTGGTACCATATCACCGACAACTAGAAGCCAACCGAACATCTTATGTAAGAGTACACCTCCTCTTACGATTGAACTATGTAAAAGTACACCTCCTTTTACATTTCTCATATGACCCAATATGATTTATGATGCATGGACATACAAGCAAAGACCCAATAATGCAAAACCTTCAACATATACATCCACCAACAACAATGTAAAGGTACACCTCCATTTACATTGACTAGTTCATCAACAATTGCATTATCAAGTATTTACGTCCACACAATCAACAATTCATAATTCAAATAAGAGTCCTCACCACATTATCAACAAACATCAACATCAATTGTCATATATACATTAATCAATATCAACTATATCATATAGTTCAACAACTCCATATAATTTCTCATAATTCAAGTAAAGGAGAAAATACAACATTTTATGATAAATATCATTTTCAACACCTAGCAATCATTCAAACATCTTTATGTAATCATCTAAAGCTATTCATAAAAGATTTGCAAGGCAAATGGCCTTAAAGATCATTTTCGACAAGTTCGTGTATCATTTTACAACTTTTAAAACAATCGAGGCAATTAACTAAGACCAAGTAAACAAATTCTAATGCCTCAACTAAGCATACACTTAGATCACATATAAGTGCAGTTGAATATGCATGTACGTTTCACCGGCTAAATACGACAAAAACATGAGAATCACAAAGTTCGTCTCTCTTTATCATTTTTTTCCAAAAGAATTCCATTTTCAAAGAAAAGTAAGTTAAAACTCAATGAAACCAATCCAACCATTTTTAGAAATCATATAATCAGTATACAACCTTAACCCCACCCCTTTTTCTTAAGAAAAACAAGTTTCGGAAAAATCGACGTTCTTGGACATTTTTCAAAAGTTTAGTTCAATCTCATAAAATCAAGCTCAATCCAATCCATAAGACGTTCCAGTAGATTAAAGAGTGAAAACAATAGTTAAACATGTTGAAAGAAGCCTTTTAGAAAACTCAGATCGGCCCCTAAACGCCCGAAACAATAAAAAAGGGGTTTGCTGTTTCTGGACATCGCGCCTGGCACGGCATTTGTCGCCATGGCGGGATGTGTCAGAACAGAAACCCTATTCTTGTGTTTTCCTCTCGGGAATCGAATATTTTTCACCCCAAAACCCCAATTTTGATCCCCTTAACCTAAAATTCGTCCCCAAAGATTATTTATACGTTTATGTACATAAAAAAGCACTCAAATCCATATAAAACATGAATCAAAACATCATTCTATCACAAATCACCATTTGACCCTTTTTTGTAAAACTTTCAAAAACCACACAAAATCTCACCACAACTCTATGATTATGATTGCTCATGGTTCCAATCATCAACAACATCTCATAACAAAAACAACATCAATTAGAAATGAATTCATCAACAATCCATCAACAAGAACATCATACTTCACCAATTTTGAGCAAAACACAAAGTATACATATATATATAACTTGAGCATGTAATTTCATCATCAACAACTTAAGCACGAATTTCACCAATTAAACTCACAATAATCACTTATCTCAAATAAGCACTTATGCAAAGAATTAGAGAAGAGATTACAACTAAGAGATTATGAATGAAATCTAACCCCCTTACCTCAATAAGCAATAATACTAGCAAAAGCTTCAATTAAGGTCCTAGAATCCCTAGCTCCTCTTGGTTCTTCAAGCTTTTCTCTACAACCCTCTTCTCTTCCTCTTGCCCCTTTTTCTCTCTACCTCTTCTCAAAATTTTATAAAATGATTGTGAACCCCAATTCTCTTAAAGACTAAGGCTTAAATAGTGTCTACACTATTGGGCTTAACCCTTAAGGTCTAATGGGCTCAAAGCCCTTATAAACTAACTCCCAAAATTTCTATTCACTCACGGTTAAAAGTTATCAAATAATTACTGGTCCAAAACTAATTATCACCACCGAATAGTAACTTAGTAAAAATAATGGTTCTCACTTGCAATACTAAAAATAACTCTCACAATGAAATTACTAATTTAACCTTGCTCGCAAAAGACCGAAATACCCTTCTAACAAGAAAACTCATTAAAATACACACATAGGTAATTAATCACATACGAGCATAATTAAACACAAATAAAAACAATTAAAATTAAATCTAGTGAAAATCGGGCTGTTACACTTTTTTCCCCAAGATGATTGGTCTTTTTTACCACCGACCTTGATCCTCTGTTACCCCTAAGTTGGTCTATTTTTACCTCAAAGAAGCATATTTATTTTATTCCAATAAAATGTGTCAAATTATGTATTATGTAATTGTATCAAAAAATTAATAAAATGACGTTTTGTATTGCCATTTATATTATTAGCATTTATATTACTAGCATTTATATTATTTGTATTACCATTTAAATAATTATTTATGTTACCATTTAAATATATTCGAAAAAAATATTGCATATTTTGAAACGTGAGTTAACTCACGCTGCAGTATTTGTAAATTAACACTAGCGTGAGTTAACTCACGTAGCGTGTTTTAACTCACGTAAAAAATACATTGGCGTGAGTTAACTCACATAGGGGCATTTGGTCATTTCACTTGGGAATGAGCAAAAACGTTTGGGCAAAGAGCAGAATTCAAACATTACAAAGCCCAAAGAAATGAGGCAGACAAAGCAAGTCAAAAGATAGAAACATATACACACGTCAGGGAAACTTTTGACCAAATATTATTGAACATGTATGTTTGAAGATTTTATGGCTGACACCTAGGTGATGTAATCACATAGGAAGTCAAGGTTTTGGTAAAAAATTTATTTAACAGCAATGCTATGTTTGGAATGGGTGAGGTGTGATTGAAATGTTATAGGATTAAATTAAGTAATTGAGGTGTAAATGGAAAGCGTGTCCGAAACCAAGATGACACAAAAACGATTGATTATATCTGATGTCGAAGTTTTTGTGTGTGATGAAGGAATGAGAATGAATATGAGTTTATAGAGAGATCATTAAAGGGAGTCCTGATTGTAGGAATCCACGATTTTGGTGGAACTTTGTCACATCTCTTTTAAATGTTGGATCGGACGGAGTCCAGATTGTAGGAATCCACAGTATTGGTGGAATTGGTAAAACCACAGTTGCTCGATAATGTAAGGGACTACATGTGAACCTCGATTTCCAAAAATATATACAAATATATACATATATTGTATTCAAATCTTAATTCTGGATTTCCCCGAGTTTGAAGAAGTGGTAGAATGGGATGGAATGCCATTCATGGAGATGAAAAACCTCAAAGCTCGACTTGTGACAAAGGTCCTGAGCATCTTCCAAATAGTTTAAGAGTATTAGAATGGTGGAGATATCCATCACCATCTTTACCTCCCAACTTTCATCCAAAGAGACTTGTGACATTGGAGTTACGACAAAGTTGCTTAATGTCACTCGACTTGCTTAAAATGTTGAACATTAATGGCCGTAGCTGGCCACCTTTAAAGTTGTGCTCTCTTGAAAAACTCAAGCTTTCATCCTGTTACTGACTGAAGAGTTTCCAAAAATATTAGGAACGATAGAAAATATAACAATGCTTGATTTGTGGCACACTCCTATAAAAGAACTTCCATTTACAAATCACAATCTCACCCGGCTTGAAAAAGTGGTGCTGATTGGCTGTAGAGTTTTCAGTTACCGAGAAGTACTTTTGTGATGCCAAAACCTCATCAGTTCATTGCTGGGGAATGTACATTGCTGGGGAAAAAGAAAAACAGATGTATTTGAGCTAAATTTCAATGTTATTTTTCTTAAAACATAATGCATCCAACTAAACGGATGTTATTTTCGTAAACAAATGAAATCATGTGCCGTGTACACTATCTGGTCTCCAAAACAAACTTTTTATTGACAAAATAGGAGTCAGTGTATTCAAACAAGGAATCAACATGGAGGACATCCGATCCACCAATCCACGGGAAATCCACAGACATCCTATGCATGCCAGATATTCTTTTCATAATTTTTTTTCTTCATTTTTTGAGCATGTTTTTTGTTGGAATTTGCATCGGAAGACATATCGTTGTTTCTGTTATTTAGGGGAGGAAGGACCCAAGAGTTTTTTTTAATTTTTTAATTTTTTTATTCTTTGATGTACAAATGTATTATTTCTTCTGTACTCCTTCCGTTTCAAATGTATGAAATTTGATTTGATTTGATTAACATTTGCTTATATTTGAGTCTGGAGTAGTTAATCAACAAATCTCCTCTATATAGACAACTTTTTTTTTTTTTAGCAACTCTATATAGACAGCTTGTTTCTATTAAATTAAATATCTTATGCTGACTAGAACCTTAATTGTCCATTGTATCATAATAACTCTTAATAATTATTTTCTTCCCTTATTTCTATTCTATTCAAGCACAAAACACTTGTTTCCCTTTTTCAAATATGGATAGTTTATCGGTTTGATGCAGATCTTTATTTTCCGGTCTTCATGTTTGAGACAATTTAGATCTGATGTATTTGTAGCAGTGTCAAGATTCTCTTTGGAATATGAACTATACATCATGTTCTTTTTGTGCAAACCTAAAGTTGATTTTTTGAATTGCAATTGTTGTACCCTAACGTTTCTGTTGTAGATGACTGTGAACTTTGGTCGGTTTGAATTTGCTTTTAGGGTTTGAATGGTTGGTTGGGTACTTACATTCTGATAAGGCTTGTAAATGAAAAATAAACAAAATACATCGCGGAAGAAGAAAAATTTATTACATACTGAAGATGAAATCTGTTATGAGTATTTCGCAACATTTTTCAAATATTTTGACTTAATTTTGATGATGTACCTCTCTTTTAGGATTGTGCAAAATGATATGAATTAATGTTCTTGTTATAATTTTGTATCATTATGGATTTTTATTTTTTAAGGCCACTAGAAATCTTGAAAAGTTTTTGGTGACTATTCAAATTGACATTCCAATAATTAAGATATGAAACTTGAAATGGTAAATGGATTTTAATTTGTTTCATGAAAAATTGTAAGTACTTTTTTTCAATGACATATAGGAGACACAAAGGCTAGTCCTTACCTGAAAGTTTGACTCCATTCCTGAGGTAAGTCTAAGCAAATACTTGTAATTTTTACTTGTACAATACTTCACCAATGTTTATTGCAAAAATACATTACAGAGAATACATAAGGTATTGCAAGTTGCAACTCAGTTCAACATGAGACTAATACATAAGAGAAAAATGATATAACCATAAATTACAAAGAGACACCCCACCAATCTATTTCCTAGAGGATAGTTTCTTCTCGGCCCTCAACATTTCTCAAAACACTTAGTTTGTCTTTTGCACGATCCGTATGTGCAAAGCAGGGTGTCTTTTGC
>Ga0315913_1005304_pt1 | contig 15661 bp, 11 predicted proteins | sample MpolsnodulesMG_FD_207736 | JGI IMG/M metagenome (GOLD analysis project Ga0315913, IMG submission 207736) | Medicago polymorpha root nodule microbial communities from Los Angeles, California, United States - small nodules | ecosystem: Host-associated > Plants > Roots > Nodule | place: USA... | reverse complement strand
CATTGAAATCCTTAACAGTCTTTTAAAATCTTCAAAGTCATCAAAATCCTGCAAAGTCTTTTAAAATCCTCAAGACTTTTTCAAACAAAAATTGTCCTTTAAAATCCTAATCCAATACACCCTCCTTAGGTTTTGAGATTCATTAAGGGGTCTTGTTCTTAGTTGATCACAGATATCCATCGAGCAATTGAATTAGGAAAAGTGCAAAAAGATCCATGTTAATCATGCATGTTTAAACGCATAATAGGTAGACTCTTTTTAAATTCATCGATTTGCATTTCAAATATTTTAATCACTTTTCATATCTTTAAATCAATTCTGGATTGTTTAGAATCAATTCAATTAAGGCTTGGATAACATTTTTGAAACAAGACCACATCTTGAATTGATTTAAGAATTGTTTGAATCGATTCAAGACATATAGGAGGTATCCTTAAATTGATACATGCATTTGATAAAGGCAAATTACAGTATCAAAGTATTTTTAAATTATCGATCTACAATGATTTGGTAATTTGAACTGTACAACTATTTCAATTATTTTAGGTTAAGGTTTAGTGAAAAGTTGCTTGTCAAAGTATCAAGCTAGAAAAATTTGTAGGGATTAAGTTTCATTAATTAATCCGCTAATGTATTTTCTTTATTGATTATATAATCCTAATGTTTATATTATACCTTGATCTATTGCTCTCTACACATCTCGAGGTCTCACACATAATGAAAGATCTATTTTATTTTTAAACTTTCGATGTCCCGCTCAGTTAGATGATAAAGAAGCATTACGTTCCAATAGTGTGTGATATCAAACATATCTCAATGTCTCACAACTAACATAAAAAAATGTTCATATTTCATGTACCTTAGATAAAAATATTATGTCTAGCACTTTTTTAAATCAAAATATCAATTTTGGAGTGCAAGTCAAAAAACATTAAGTATGAGTCAATTCAAGTGTTTCTTAAATCCATTCAAGCTTGTTATTTCGCAAACTCTTGAAATTCTTGAATAGATTCGCTGCTGATCACTTAGAGAATCTTCTTGTTCTGCAACTTTAATCTTTTATGTTCTGATTCTTCACTGACTCGTTTTGGCTCGCCTAGCAAATTAATAATTCAATTACAATTTAATCCCTACTTTTCTATTTTACCTTTTTCTTCCTTCTTACGTGTATAGGCATATTGTCATGAATTAGTAGACACACTTGTGAGGGTGCAATGAATCACAAACAAAAATAAAGTGGTATGTGAAGTAGATTTCTACGAGCCAAAGCTACACAATATCATCCCATGGAACCTACACCAATTTGTGCCACACAGGTGACTAGTGCACCAACTTGGAATTATATGTGAAGCATTTTCATTGAATTAGGTAGAGAAATTATTTGGTACGCCTTGTACCAGGAAGCACACTCTCATGTGGTAATATATTTCATTTTAGCTTCTTCAAAAAAAAAGGTAGAGAAATTATAATACAACCTGAAATTATAATGTGAAGCAACTGTGAAACATTTTTAATGTTTTTTAAATAAAGGTTAAAACTGGAATAAAAATATATAATATATTCCATTCCGTCTACTTTTCAAACAATGAAGTGGAAAGTTGGAAAGTTAGCTATGTTCCATCATGAAATATCTAAACGATGAAATGAAATCTCTATTCTACTCTACTCAGTTCTTAGTTATAAGGGATGAAATTAGTATTAATCGTTGCCTTTGATCAAAATACAATGTTTCTAGTGCCTATATCTACGCGCTTTCATTGAGTCAAAACAACAAAATTGACCACTCAAATATTTTTTGATATAATTTTAAAAGTTAATCCTTTTGTTTGGAGTTTGTTACGTAATCGTTTACCAACTAAATACTAATTTTTATATGGGTGAAATTAGTATTAATCTTTTTCGTTTTCTAAGTTTCCTTTGAACTTTCTGATTATATTACTCTAAAACAATCTTTAACCAGATAATACATGAGACATTTCGTATCTATTATCAAAATTTTAACTTTCCACAACACTCCCTTTAGTGTGACTGCAGCATTTTCTGCTATTCGGACGGTAAGATCCATATTTTCCCTTTGTTCAAAATATCACCAAGAATCCAGTTCCATGTTTGTTTCTTGTGGATAAAAGACTTTTTTACTTGTACCTGACTAATTCATTTAGTTTTTTTAGTTTTAAATTGGTCCTTTTATGTCGGTAAAAAAACTAAAGGTTTATAACTTATACCAAGAATATGCCTTCAGAGCAGGTTTTAGTGTAAGAAATTATGATAACGAGAGAAAAATCATACGTTTCAAAGTTTTTTTTTTTTTCCTTTCCAAAGAAGGGTTTAAGAATAATGAATCTGAAGATGAAGTAGCTTATGAAAGAGTTGATTCAAGAACAAATTGTGAGATTTAATGTGATCAAAGGAGTATGATAAATTACAAAGTTACTACTAGATCACAACCATGAATTTGTACCACCTGAGAAAAGACATTTTTTCCACTCATCCATGAGAAACATGTCAAATGTCAAAGGAGGATTGCACAATCATGTCTACATTGAAAAGCTGAAATTAATTGAATTTAAAGATGCTTAACTTGCGGATTTACAAGTAGTTTAAAAATATCTGATACGTACATCTTAAAAAGTTAACAAAAAATTTAAGATTTGTTATATATGAGCATATAAATAGACAAAGATTCAACCCAGAAAAATTCAATTTTCTCTCAGGCCAAAACCCCACTGAACACCACAAAGGGAAAGAAAACAATAACATCCTAAAAGAGATGCAAGAGCTAGAAAGTCCCTGATCATGACAGACATTATAAAGACATGAGAATGATAGCAGCACCTCAAAAAACAGCATAGTCGAATCCTTAAATAGAGTATATTAAAAATTGTGCATTAAAGAGCGTATTATTAGCATTATTCATCATATTTTCTATATTTTATAATGTTTTATCGATGAAAGAACTATTTGTAGTTATAAGACAAAATTCACACAATGCAACCTTGATATATAACATGGTAAACCCTGTTTTTATTACTAATTTCGTATCAAAATAATAACGAATAATAACGTCAATTAAAATCCTATCAAAATATAAATTAGTCTCAAAAGAACAGCAACTCGTAACATAATATCTTAATCTATCCGATCCACAATTAGATCATATGCAAATCAGCAAACTACCTCCAAAAAACTGTAATCATGTTAATAAATAGTTTTCCTCGCTATCTACGAGTGATGCAATTGATTATGGTATAAGATGTTAGGATCTTCCAACAAAAGGATTGAGCACTTGTCCCATAAAAAGGATTGTTCCAGTCAAATCTTCTCTAATTAGAAATAGGAAAGGATGGTCAGCTACAAAGTCTACTCTAGTTGGAATAGACATACTCCTATCCCAACATTTAGTTAGACGCATATCACTGAATGCAGCAGCTTCAGTGCCTTCCTCATTTACTTCAATGAAAGACTTTTGAAATATTTTGGAAACAACAAGGTCTTGATCTGCAGGAGAGTCCACCATTTTTGTCATACCTCCATGAGTGAATGGTAAAGTTACTCCATGAGTCATACCTCCAGGAGCTCCTTCAACATACGAGAAGTTTCAAGCCCAAATGAAACTTCGAATTTTGGAATTTTAAATTCACCTACTTTGACTTGTTGGAAAGGAAGCTTGTGTTGTAGTAACTCAGATTTAGAAGCTACCTTCTTAACCAAAGCTGGCAAACCACATTTTCCATTTGGAAGAAAAATATACATAGAGATTTGACGTTTATCTTCTCCTTGCTCATAAGGAAGACAGAGAACTTTAAAACCATTAAAAGCACTAAAACGTTGCTTCTCCTTGCTGGTCATGAAGGGAACCTTGACCGAGTTACCATTTAGAAGGTGAAAATCATAGGGTTTTGTTGTCGAAGCGTCAAAACTTCTGATTCCATGTTCCTTTAAAGTACAATGCATTTGCAAAGATGAGTCTGGTTAAGTTGTCAACTGACCCTTGAGGAAGAATTTCTTTAATAAGACCATTTGTCTCTTTTTCAGCCCATAAATTCACTTCTTTAGTCACATCAACAACCTTATAAAAATCAGTTATGCAAATCAGTCATCAAATTTAAAAATTAGGTATGGAAATAGATTAGTTGAATTCTTTTCACCAGTATCTCAATAGAAGAAATGTAGTTTTTAATTTGTTAGTATAATTTTCACATATTATGATGCTAAATCAATATAATTTTCATAGAAGTTGATCCTTGTTATGTTGCTCTAAAATCATTTTTACCGTATAGTCATATACTAATAAGCACTTAGATGTAAATTCAAAACCTAGTCAAATGAATATAGATTTAGGAAGTAAGAGTACCGACACACACGTTAATTTGTGAGTGTACAGTTTCCATATTTTAAACCTTCCATTCTTTTCAAGAATAGTATATCTTCATGCTAAGCCCCACAAAGGTAAAATTCTAGAATATGAAAAGTATAAGGATCTCCTTTCATTCCTTTTGAATGTTATTCATGAAATGGAAAAGATTGTATTAAATTAAGAAGCTTATGAGCCAGACTAAGGAAAAAATAACAAACAAGGCATACCATAGCATTACAAATCTGATAGATGCAAATCACAAAACCAATTAATGTTCTAATTACCATTATTATTAATTAGTTTCACAAAAGCATACCATAACACATATCTACTGCAATAGCAATAATAATGATATACTATATATCTAGCCATTGAATATTTCTATTTATTTATTAATAAATAATATAGGCTTAAAATTAATAAACGTGGCATAAAAGCAAGGCATGTATTGCCGTGAAAAGGGGGAAACATACAAACATACCTTGGTTAGGAAATCAACTGAAGCTAAAGTTGCCTTATAATTAGAAGACACAATTTGTTTGAAGGAAGGTTGAATAGAAAGGGTTTTTTCTACCCATACACCATTGACGAAAGAGAGGCGAGGTCCGCCTGCAGGAGCAGCGTCTTTGAGGATGACGGAAACGAGCTTAGAAGCAAAGGAGTTGAGACGGTCGATGAATTCAAATTGGAGGAAGTCTAAAAGTCGCTTTTGCGTGGGACCCTCAGAGCCTGCAGCGATGATGCTGAGAATAACTTGAATCGAGAGTGGAGAAAACACTAAAAGCAAGGCTTGGTTGCTGCTTGATTTTCTTATGATGGAAACATACTCGAGGAAATTCTTTTTTCTCCGCTTGCTGCTTGATTTGCAGTGGGAATTCATTCTTTTGCCTTTGGTCATTGTTTCACTTTGCAAAATACAACAGCTTGTAAGCTTGTGATTTGTCAAGCAGTAAAAACATTAAATCAGTAAACAAATTAAAAGGCATCATAACAAATCAACAGAGAGAAAAGGCCAGCTATTCAAGAAAACCAGTAAATCAGATGAAATAAAATAAGAAAAAAGTAAATTGACCAAAGGAGAAGAATTACGGCTTCTGAGTTTTCTCTATACTTTCAAGGCCCTCACTTCTCTAAAAATAAGTTTGAAATTAGGGTTTAGAATAGCTTCACCAATGATACGTGAAGCCCAAGTCAAAACTTACTTTTTTCTTAGTAAAGGTCAAAAACTTGTATCTTAATTCCTATCTTCTTCATCCAAATTCACTTCACTTTCAGTTTACTTGATATAGTATTTTTTTTAAAAGATTTGATATAATTATTTTAACAAACAACACCTTATTTTGCATAAATATCTCAACAAACAAATATTATTGTGATCTTAAGCTTATATTTTAAATACCTCATGCGGTCCTTTAAGTTAGATAAAGTGTCATTTCATGAAGTTAGGTTGAATTCTCTCAAAAAAAAAATGAAGTTAGGTTGAACAATATGCCCAATAAAAAGTAGGGTTAATAGTGCTTTACCCCCTGTAATATAGGTCATTTTCGGTTTTCCCATCTGTAAAATATTTTTTTTGGATTTCGTCCTTATAATTTGAAGATTTTTTGGTTTTATACCTTCATGAAAAATTTTGCCCCCTGCAATTTGAGCAAATTTCGGTTTACCCCCTGTCATATCATCAATTTTGTACAGTCAAAATTCATGAAGGTCCAAAACCAAAAAACTTCAAATTACAAAGACGGAATCCAAAACGAAAATTTTACAGAAAAAAACCGAAAATTACCTATATTACAGAGTAAAGCACTATTAACCCTAAAAAGTATAGGGTGACTTTAAACTCTTCCACTACAATCGTCAATTTTAGTTGTCACAACTTTGATTCTATGGACATTCTTTGTAGTTGTGGATTGCGAATTTAGAACATCAAAAATATTTTAAATATACCCGACCAATACATCTTAAAAAGATGATAAAATAAAATAAATAAGATTTGTTATATATGAGCATAAAAATAAGAGTTCAAAAAAGATTCACCCCGACAATTCAATTATTGGTGGTTATGATGTCGGCCTTCTTTCCCACAATGCCATTATGAAGTCGTTCCATAATTTAGTTTTAGAAAGTTAATGGTGTAAACTTTAACAGGCTAAAATGAATAACTTGTTGTGAAAAAGTAATAATTAAAAAACTAACTTGTTATAAATATCTAACTTAAAAAACCGTATGATGTAAACCTATCTTTATAACACTAAAACTTTTGCAATGGACCAAGTTAAGTCATCTAATACACAACTTGAAAACTATTTTAGTGGTTTCTTAAATAAACTTGTGTATTGAAAAATAATGTAAGGTTAAAATACTTAAGTATTCCTAAGCAGCTTAGAAATCAAGATTATGGTACACAACTATGCATCATATATAATGGGTATCAACGGTTGCGGATGGTAGTCATCTACCACATGTTTTGTTGGATAAAAACAAAAAGAGTTATGTTAACTTGTGCCCTTAGGGCACATGTTAAACATTAATTTCATTCCATTAATGATAAAAATTTAATAAAAAAAATAATATTAAATATTTTGAGTAATAAATTAAAATAATTTCCGAAACATAATTTCTATTAGTAGAATTCTTAACATGTGCCCTAAGAGCACAAGTTAACATTTTCCAACTAAAAATTATATAATAAAGAATCACCGTAGATTTCTCGATAAATACACCAACAGAATCCCAACTAACTAAACCAAAAAAAAAACGGGAAAAGACTCATTAAGGTAATAAGCAATAATATACTAACAAAATAAAAAATTACATAAAATTCTTTTTTTCTATTTTTTATACTTCCCCGTAAGCTTCACAACCTAGACTATGCAAAATCAATGAGGCTAAACTTTTTATTTGGGAAACTAAATCAATTTTCTCTCAGTTAAAACTACTCAATTCTAGTTGCCAAAACCCCACTGCACAGCACAAAGGGTAACAAAACAATAATCTCTCTGATCATGACAGACACATTATTAAGACATGAGAGTGATAGCAGCATCCTCTTTTATTAGTTAAAATTTATATGAATCATATGGGTTGCATACAAAATTGATGGGATTCATATGAATTTTAACCAATTCAATAGTGTATTAACGATTTTTTATTTTTTTTATCAAAGTGTGTTAAAGAAATATGTATTAAAGAGTGTATGATTAGCTTTATTCATCATATTTCTATATTTTAAAATGTTTTATCGTTGAAAAAACTATATGTAGTTTATATGACAAAATCCACACAATGCAACCTTGATAACATGGTAAACCATTCCTTAAAAAAAAGGTAAAACATGTTTTTAATTTCATATCGAAATAATAATGAATAATAACCTCAATCAAAATCCTATCAAAATATAAATTACCCTCAAAAGAACAGAAACTCCTAACAAAATCTTAGTCTATTCGACCCACAATTAGATCATATCAAAATTGGTAAACTACCTCCAAAAAATTGCAATCCTATTAAAAATATTGTTTCGCTTGTTATCTACGGGCAATACAATTGATTCTGGTATAAGAAGTTAGGATCTTCCGGCAAGAGGATTGAGCACTTGTCCCATAAAAAGGATTGTTCCTGTTGAATCTTCTCTAATTAGAAATAGGAAAGGATGGTCGGCTACAAAGTCTAGTCTAGTTGGAGTGCGCATACTCAAACCCTTACGTCTTCTAGTAAAAGCACTGACTGCAGCAGCTTCAGTGCCTTCCTCATTTATTTCAATGAAAGACTTTTGAAATATTTTTGAAACAACAAGGTCATGATCAGCAGGAGAGTCCACCATTTTTGTCAGACCTCCATGAGAGAAAGGTAATGTTACTCCTAGCTCCTTCAACATATCAGAAGTTTCAAGTCCAAATGAAACTTCGAATCTTGGAATTCTAAAGTCATCAACTTTGACTTGTTGGGAAGGAAGCTTGTCTTGTAGTAACTCGGATTTAGAAGCTACGTTCTTAACCAAAGCTGGTAAACCACATTTTTCATTTGGAAGAAAAATGTACATAGAGATTCGACGTTTATCTTCTCCTTTCTCATAAGGAAGACAGAGAACTTTAAAATCATTAAAAGCACTAATACGTTGCTTCTCCTTGCTGGTCATGAAGGGAACCTTGACCGAGTTACCATTTAGAAGGTGAAAATCATAGGGTTTTGTTGTCGAAGCGTCAAACTTCTGATTCCATGTTCCTTTAAAGTACAATGCATTTGCAAAGATGAGTCTGGTTAAGTTGTCGATTGACCATTGAGGAAGAATTTCTTTAATAAGACCATTTGTCTCCTTTTCAGCCCATAAATTCACTTCTTTAGTCACTTTAGTAGCCTTTAAAAACCAGTTATACAAATCAGTTATCAAGTCTAAAAATTAGTTATGCAAGTAGATTAGTTGAATTCTTTTCACTAATATTTCAATAGAAGAAATGAAGTTTTTGTTGGTATAATTTTCATATACTATGAGGCTAAATTAATTGGATGTTAGAAAATTATAAGGAGAGAAAAGTTGCATTCATCAATTGATTTCGTAGAAGTTGATACTTGTTGCACTAAGTTCATTTTAGTCGAATAGTTGTATTCTAAATAAAGGAGACAATAATGTTGGTAATAATCACCATTCCCTTCCATAATAAGCCCTAAGGTGTAACTTCAAAATCCTACTCAAATGAACATTTAAGTTTCAAAATTTTAAAATATGAGAAGTTTACAGAGAAAAGGGAGCATTGGCGCAACGGTAAATTTGTTGTCACGCGACTGAAAGGTCACAAATTCAAGTTTTGAAAACAGTCTCTTGTGTAAAAAAGAGAGTAAGGTTATGTACTATACATCAAAATGGTGTGACTCCTTCCCAACCCCTTTGTGCGCGGCAACTCTAGTGCATCGGGATGCCCTTTTATGAAAAATTTAAGGATCTCCATTCATGCCTTTTTAATGTTATTCATGAAATGGAAAGATTAATTTAGGAAGCTTATGAGCGAGACTAAGGAAAAAATAACAAACAAGGCATACCATAACAAAATTTGAAAGTTATTTATGAAATGGAAAGATTTAATAAGGAAGCTTATGAGCGAGACTAAGGAGCTCACAGAACCAACTAATGTTGTAATTACCATTATTACTAATTAGTTTCACAAAACATACCATAACACATCTACTGCAATAGCAATACTAATACCAATGAGTAATGATATACATCTAGCCATTGAATTTAATTTACAACTAATAATGCATAACACTAACTAAGCTTAACACACTTGGGTTGGCCTAGTGGTATTGGCTTGGGACCTGGGAGTGTGCTCCTCCTCAAATTAAGGTTTCAGGTTCGATTCTCTCTGGTCCCAATTTGAGGGGGTTAGTTTAGCTTCTTAAAAAAAAAAAAAAAAAAAAACTATATAAGCTTAAAATTAATAAATGTGGAAACATACCTTGGTTACGAAATCAACGGAAGCCAGAGTGGCCTTATAATTAGAAGACACGATTTGTTTGAAGGAAGGTTGAATAGAAAGGGTTTTTTCTACCCATACACCATTGACGAAAGAGAGGCGAGGTCCGCCTGCAGGAGCAGCATCTTTGAGGATGACGGACACGAGCTGAGAAGCAAAGGAATTGAGATGATCGATGTATTCGAATTGAAGGAAGTCAAGAAGCTGTTGTTGTGTGGGACCCTCAGAGCCTGCAGCGATGATGCTGAGAACAACTTGAAGCGAGAGTGGAGAAAACACTACGTTGTTGTTAGGTTGTTTCGCGAACAGATGTTTAGCATACTGAGGGAAACATTTGCTTGGTTGCTGCTTGATTTTCTTATGAGGGAAACATTCCTCCGTTTTCTTGCTGCTAGAATTCTTTTTTCTCCGTTTGCTGCTTGATTCACAGTGGGAATTCATTCTTTTCTCTTTGGTCATCGATTTGAGCTGGTTGAGTATAGAGGACGAAAGCTGTGTAAATTCAAGAAAACTCTGAAGTAAATTGACTTACTAAAACTCTAAAGCTGAGACGTGAAAAAGAGAAATTACGGCTTCTGCGTTTTCTCTATACTTTCCTTCAACCAGGTTGCCCTCACTTCTCTTTAAATAAGTTTGAAATTAGGGTTGAGAATAGCTCCACAATGATACGTGAAGCCCAAGTCAAAACTTTTTTTTTTTTTTTTTGAGGAAAGGTCAAAAAATTACTTCTAACTTTTTTTTGAGGGAGGTACTTACTTCTGATAATTTAATAAAATAATAGGAAATTTGAAACAAAGTATCTTTTAGTTGAATAAATTTATAATATTGTGAAATATTTAAAGATATTAAATGAAAATAAATTTATGCATAAATGATAGGAAATTTGAAACAAACTATCTTTTATTTAGTTGAATATTTTTTTCAATTTTAAATTTAAAAACAACATAAAATATAAATACAAGAAAATACAACGGAAATATGTGGATAGACGGACACGTAATGTTCGTCCTTCTATATTTATTCTCAATATTTTATTTTATTTTCTACTTTTTAAAAAACAATTTAAATCTTGTATAAATATCTCAATACATATTTTATTTTATTTTACTCTTCTAATTTTTAAACATTCTTCCTATTTAGCATAAATATTTAATAATATTTTGGTAGAACTAATTAATGTCTAAAGTAATTTTAACATGATTTTATCAACAAATTTTTTTTTTATTTGCTTGTTAAAAAAAACAATTTTTTTATTTGTTTTTGAAAAAATATATAATCTTCTATTTTTTTTTATTATGCACTTGTAATACTAACTTCTTTTTTTAAGCAAGTTGGTGGCAAAGTGCTACCTCACCTAAAATATATAAACCAAATATGATTGTTATAATAAAAGAGGAAGAGGTCAAACCAAGACTTCTTCAACAGTACTTAAATCTAAAACTAGACGTTCATAGTATATTTTTCGCATATGCTTCTCTAACCTCTAGTTGGACGGAGTAGTAATATACAAAACGATATGTCCGGTGAGGATGGATGAAAGGCAATAGTGGCGGAAAGTGCTCCAATACGGTGGCGATGAGTCTTCGCAGTGGGATGAAAGGTGTCTGCAGACACGTTAGCACTCCAACGCTCAAGTCAGTAATAATGTAACCGAGAAAGAGTGTGTAGAAAGTGTGGTGAAAAGTGAATCGTAACTTGAGGATGAAGCTAAGTCACCCTTATTTAGGCACGTGTGAAAATAACTGTTTCCGGGATATGCGGTGTGTGATTAGGGAGCGGTTAGAGGATACGTGTAGGGTAACTGTCGCGCGGAGGCGTGCTCGAATGTGCTACGGTGCACTGATATTGGTGTGTTCCTTCAGGCACCGTGCCGTAGTGCGGTGGACGTTTAATCCACGTGTCACTATGGAATTGGCCTTTTGACCGGTCCGGAACACAATATAATTCAAAGATAAACCTATATTAGCTATGCTGTCAGCACAAACATTTCCTTCTCTATAGACGTGGGAGACTAAAAAATTAATGTTGGAAATGAAGGCAATACAATTCGATCACCTGTTCCTTTTCTCCCAAGGCACTGTCTAAGAAGATTTAAAATCCAAGGCAACTAACAATGAGTCTGCCTCATGCCAGAAATGATCCCAATACCTTGCTTTAGCTATCTCCATTGCTCTCACTGTTCCAGTTAACTCAGCAATCAAAGAATTTCCAATGCCCAAACCTTCAGTAAAGAAGCCTCAGAATTGAGCATTATTGTTCTTGAAGATGCCTTTACATGAAGAAATGCTTGGATTCTTAAGTGATGCTCTATCACAGCAGCATGTGATCCAGTTAATAATAGGGGGAGGCCACATAACTTCTTTTATGATGCTAACTTTTGGAGGATGAATATTACATTGAAAGTCTTAAGGATAGTGAATTTTGACATTGAAGACCCAGCAGTAAAGATTTGTTTGTAGCCAAAGAAACACTTGATATGATATGAGCAGTACTAGTTTTCCAAGTAATGTTTCTACCATTAAATCTCACACTATTTCCGGAGTGCCAAATAGCATTGCGATTTAACAAGGAGGCTCATAAGCGGCATCAAATAAGAAAATTGCTTTTCTGACTTTCAAACCTTCACCATGACACATGTAAAAACCAAAAATATCCCTAGCGGCAGTTAACAACCGTTGGTATAACCGACGGCTGTTAACTGCCGCTACATCCAGCGGTTGTTAACTACCGCTATGTGTCTGGATCATTTTCTAGCAACTCATTTTCCAGTGTCTCTCCTAACCAAATCATTTGATACCTAAACAGATGCATCTAAAATTTTCATCCAATAACCAATTAAAAACTCATCTAAAATTTTCATCCAAGAACCAATTGATACCTAAACAAATTCATCCAATATTTAACAGGAACATGATAAAATTAAAACGCAAAAAATAATATAAAAGGTATGTCAGAAAATGTCATAAAATACGAAAATGTACGGAAACATGTCATAATTATACATCACCATCATCATAGTCAAAAAGTACATAAAAAAAAAAGAAGCATAATCATAATCAACTCTACTGCCTATCATGCCTCTGCCCCCTGCGCCGCCTGGCAATCTGATACGTAAGGGCAGGGCGACTAGTACTAGCTATCTGCATCACCTCCTGGACAATATCCTCTTTAGTCATCTCGCTGCTTCTGGCCACAATATCGTCAGGTATATGCACCACATCCCGGATGATCGTTAGTGTGTCGGGCATCTCTTTGGCATGCTCCTCCTCTATGATCTGCTCCACGTTCACCAGCATGGGAAGAGATCTTTCATCAGGTGGGAGAATACGAGGGTGAGAGGCTTTGGCATACCAAGCCATGTAGCCAGTGTCATGCTGCCATGGTCTCTCACACCTATGTATCCAATGAGGGTATAACCACGGCTGAGCGTCTATCAACACAGTGGTCAGCACCTGCGGAAGCATCTGAGCGACAGAGGACGGATGTCTGGGAACGTCCTGTACAAACTTCAACTGCCTCTTTACCCGCTCAGGTAAATGACGGTACACCCTCTGCTTCCCGCACATCAACCATCCCGAGTAAGTGCACAGAATCTGAAAAGGGCGCACTCTTATGTGATCACCATACGCACTCTTATGTGCCACCTCTAATCGATCAAGCCGTAAGCGGTAATGGTGCACATCATTATGCCCTCTGCTAGTAAGCCATCTCCTAGCACATGGTCTCTGAGGCTTCCAGCCCTTGCCAGACTTCCTTGGGTACGGACCTGGCAAATGCTACAAAATCCATCCCTACAACAAAAAAATAATACACAAAAATAAATATTCGAGTTAAATATTAAATAAATCTAATACATTCTAAAAACTTCACAAAAATATTTAAATAACATCCTAAATAAATGTAGTCGAACTTAGGAAAAATAATCTAACATGATGATAAAAATTATAAAATAAATTCATAACTAAATGGAGATAAATATTAAATTATTACCATAAGAAGAGTCGCACAACCAGCCACCGTTCTGTTATTCAAACGAACATAATCATCCAAATAATCGTACAGGTAAGCTAAGGTCATCCCTCCCCATGACCACTTCCCAATCGCCTGCAAGTCCGCCATGCAATCAAGATATATCAAGTCGATGTGTCTGTTCGTTTTGTTAGTGAACAGCGCACAACCGACGAGATATAGAAGAAAACTGCTCACACATCACTGCCTCCTCCTGCCTCTCTCCTGCATGTCCTCCCTCGTCTGTGGGTTCTTCAGCCGTCTAGCCTCTGTCAGGTGGTCTTCATAAACCCGCTTCAGTGTTGGATAACTGATATGACCAGCAGACTCAGCCCTAGCAGCAGCATCTGACATACCCAACAACCTGGTCATCAAGTCAATCCCATGGTCCCGATCCATTCCTTCGTCATGGTCCAGCATGCAGCCCTGAATAGGAATGTGGAGGAGATTATACACATCGTTCAAAGTGATCGTCATCTCCCTCACAGGTAGATGAAAACTACTCGTCTCCGTGTGCCACCTCTCGCAGAGAGCACGTACCATGGCATGGATCACAGTAGAATACCCGATGTATATCAAATCATATAGGCCATACGCCACCACAGGATCCCAAAACCACCTCAAACCCTCCTCCGGCTTACCAAGCTCTCAGCTTTTTCCCTACATTTATACACTTGTACTCCCCATCATACCATGTCTGAAAATCAAATTAATTAAGACATTGTCACTACAAATAATTTAAACATTAACACTAAAGAATTTAAATAAATTAAACACTTACGCTAAAGACATTAAATATATTAAACACTTACGCTAAAGGATTTAAATAAATTAAACACTTATGCTAAAGGATTTAAATAGATTAAACACTTACGCTAAAGACTTTAAATATATTAAACACTTACGCTAAAGAATTTAAATAATTTAAACACTTACGCTAAAGAATTTAAATATATTAAATACTTACGCTAAAGAATTTAAATATATTAAACACATATGCTAAAGAATTTAAATAATTTAAACACTTACGCTACATTCTTAAAAAAATTTAAACACTTACACTAAAGAATTTAAATAATTTAAACACTTACATTATGATGGTTCACCCAAAGAGGGTTCGCCACGTGCCTTGCGTAGTCGGACAACAATGTCGTGGTCTCAGGACCTCCAAGAAAGGGAGGTTGATCAACAGGGTATGGCGGTATCAACGGAACACGACGACGAGGAGGTCATCGCTGAGTCTGAGGCTCAGGCTCACCCTCAGGAACTACATTATCTGTATCAAGATAATCCGCCACAACATCCTTTGGCACCTCCTCATCATCTGCCTCGTCCTGCGGCTGATAAAACATTATATCCTCCTCCATCCGATCATTCCAACAAAACCCTCGTCCGCATACCCGGCATAATCATGCACCTGTGTCGGATCAAGATCAGCCACCTGGGAGGAGTAATCCATCTGTGACTGTGAACCTGACCCCCTTCTCCACCTATCCTCAAGTCCCTACGTCTCCGGGTCTTCGGAACATACGGGTATTCAGCCTCCATCTCCTTTCGAGCTCTATTTGTCATAGCAGTTTTACCTTTGCGCACCCTACCCTCTCTAATACGCCGCTTCTGCGCATCCTCCTCCCCAGTCATATCTGTACAAAAACAAATTAAAAGAAGGCATAAATACGTGGGAAATGTATACTTTTACGGTAACATGATTCTAAGGCATTGAACATATCATAAAAATCCAAGGCATTGAACCTAAGACATTGAACCTAAGGCAAATAACATGTAACATATCACAACTTTTACTTAGGTATTCATAAAAATTCAAACT
>Ga0315913_1005303_pt1 | contig 15661 bp, 6 predicted proteins | sample MpolsnodulesMG_FD_207736 | JGI IMG/M metagenome (GOLD analysis project Ga0315913, IMG submission 207736) | Medicago polymorpha root nodule microbial communities from Los Angeles, California, United States - small nodules | ecosystem: Host-associated > Plants > Roots > Nodule | place: USA... | reverse complement strand
GAACAAATTGCAAATGAAAAATATGCAGGTTTGCTAAATGACAAAACTTATACCTAGTGAACAAATTAGAATCGTCTAAAGCATTCAACATAACAATTAACCCTTCCCCTGTAATAAGAAATATACATGGATAAAGAGGATTGCCTTTCCGCAAACACGTTCCCATTTTAAACTCATCTCAGTCAGACTACCGTTAATCAGAACCAACACTGATACTGAAACGACACATTCCATTATCCATCTTTGCCACACAACTGGTAAATTCATCTTCCCTATCACTACATCAGATACTCCCACTCCACTAAATCATACACCATCTCAAAATCAACAAAGAACATATATTATTTATTCTCTAAACTATATAAATATAATTAGTGCATAAATTATTTTTTGTGCATCAAGCTATTCCTTGAACTATCATTATTTCTCTTATTTTTGAACTACTTATTATTTTTTTATAGTTCATAGACTAAGAGAAAAGTTAAAATATAGAGAACTTAATAAATGAAGAAGAAAATAGAGATAAAAATGGAGATATTATTTTATTCTTATGTGTGAACTTTTTTTTTGGACAAAATGTGTAAACTTAAGTGTATTGAACCCGATCTATTTATAAGGTCATATTTATAATGAGCTACAGACCTACAATAAACCATAAAAGCCGCATTATCTCGTGTGTGTATATATAAAAACAATCACGGTACCACACCAACAAATGCTTCTTTTTTTTTCTTTCTCTTTATGGTGGTGAACACCAACCAACGAATGCTTTCTAATATCTTTGTTCTATGTTTGTCAAAAAAAATATCTTTGTTCTATGTACTATGTAGCTCATGGGCATGCATGTATTTATCTCTTACTTATCCCTTATTTCTAATCTTTGCGTACAATGCAAACCTAATTTGCTTAACCTAATCCTAAGATATATTGGCGCCACACCAATCTAAAGGTAATGAGGGTTACATTAATTACCTCAGCATATTGGTTGGCAGAATTTGAAATTCAAATTCCCCTCTAAACTATTCCAATCCCCCATTTGCACAACCCCATATGCCATAATAAATGATGTGTATTTCCCATGTTAAACCCACTATCCATGCAGCTAATGCATATTTACTACTCTTTGCCCCTATATATACTACATGATATTTCATTATGACAAAATAATCCCATGACTTTTACTCACCATAGATCAAAGCCTCTTGAGTTTAGTTCTTTAATTTCATTATGACTGTCTGCATAAAATTTGATCTTATTACCTCTACATCATGTCTATCATGGTTAATGGCAGGTTGGTAACAATCAATATTTTTGCAGGATTAATGCTTTCAAGTTTTAGAAAAACAATATACTATAAGGAGAATTAAAAAATATAGATGTGGTGAATTTTGTGCTATATCTAAATTGTTTAAAGTCGACTGGATTTTGTTTTCCTTATTGTTTGGTGATAAAATTCCTTTCAATTCCTAGCCATTTATGTTTATCAGTCTCTATTATTTATCCCTGATTGTCTTTGTCCATTTGGCGCTAGACCAGTTATCTAATTTTAGCACGACAAACTTGCTTCATGGCAGTATCCAGCCCTTTTTAGATCTTGTGAAGGATTAGTGCCTTAATTATTGGTATAGCATCGAATAGAAATTAGTTCTTGAGTAGGGACATATCTTATTACTAATCTTTACAAATCTTTACAAATCACCTATAGAGTGGAACATATGTTAGTAATGTCATTTGTTACAATGCATGTTGGTTATTAAACCAAAATATTCAAATTTAAGTTCAAAAGTTCGTTTGGCAGTAATTTATAATCATGGACATGACGAAAAAAAGTTTAATAACCAATATAGGTTGGTTCTCAATAAAATAGTGATCACTATTTGCTATTTTTTTAGTTTGTAGCCATTGAAAACTCTATTGAGTATTACATTCGTGCTCACACTATATGTGGTGTATTACATCAGAAGCCATTGACTTGCACTAGTAATAAATGATGTGCTAATACAATGCTTTAATTACATTTTGTGGTTATCTAAAAAAATTAGTTGGGGGGTTATAACATTCAATGGTTTGTTTTCTCAATGCATTTGTTGGTTTGTAAATAGCATTTGAAACGTAATACAGTGTAATGGTTAAGGTTGGTGTGGTCATTATATAATGCCTTCTAATGTTCATGGGCAGCAGCATACTCCAAATGGAAGATTAAGAGCTAAATGTATCAACTGTTTTTTCTTACATGCCAATACCAACCTTACACTTTAATAACTTGAAGAAATGTTGTGAAAGACTGATAGAAAAGTTAATGGGGCGTTTTCACCATTGTCTTATATCACAAACGGTAGCCATTGTTTGAATTTTTTTGTGTATTTATGGTTGAATCTTTAGCCAACTTTTACGCTAAAATATGTGATTTTTTTTTGCAGTTAACTCTTCAGATACATCTTTATCCAATTATTACTACGGAGCCATGGCAAAAACATGAAGGACGATTATCCCACGATGCCTCAGCCTGATGTGTGGTTAATACATCAGGCGCGTAATAGGTTAATCTATGATGAGATGAGCTATGACAAAAACATTGGAAGACGAGCATCGTAGGTTGATGTCGACTATGAAAGGGGAGCAAAAGAATGTTTACGACACAATTATGACAAGGGTATATGCAAACCAGCCTGGTGTAATTTTTATTTATGGTTACGGCGGAACAGGCAAGACCTTCATATGGAGGGCTCTTTCATCTGCTTTTCGATCAAGAGGAGAAATTGTGCTAACAGTTGCTTCAAGTGGTATTATGGCCTTGCTCATACGTGGGGGTCGCACTGCGCATTCGAGGTTTGGTATTCCATTTACTATTGATAAATTTTCAACATGTGGCCCAAGAGTCATTTAGCCAAGCTGATTATTAATACAAAACTTATAATATGGGATGGTCTGAAAAAGGGATGGTCTGAAAATTTTGCTATTAGACGATGATGGTATGTGTATTGATACTACGTCTAATGTCGTGTTTAAAGAAGTTTTCCGTAATTTGTAGTTTGCTCAAATTTTCGTATGTATTTGTTCACGAAACTAAATGTAATGAACACATTGATATATTAATGACATGTTTAGATTTGCTTTTGCATGCTACATCTACAATTTGTATGACCCGTGCGGCAGCACGGGTGAATAGTCTAGTAAATTTTAACCCGTCTCGCTATACTTAACCTAATTTTAACCTAATTTTTCCCTCCACACTTTTGCATTTAATGTTTATCTAAAGTAAAATAAAATTATGTTCCTAATTAGATGCTATTTTTTTGGAAAGGTATAACCGTTAACCCGTCTCGCTATATCTCTTACTTTTAAATGTTAACCTGTCTCGCTATACTTAACCTAATTTTAACCTAATTTTTTCCCCCACACTTTTGCATTTAATGTCTATCTAAAAAGTAAAATAAAATTATGTTCCTAATTATATGCTATTTTTTGAAAAGGAATAACCGTTAACCCGTCTCGCTATACTTAATTTAATCTCTTACTTATAAATGTTAACCCGTCTCGCTATACTTAACCTATTATGTTACGTTACGGTACCAAGGACGATGTTATGGAAATATTATGTTATGGTACAGTACCAACGTCCATGCTTCTTAATATTATGAAATACTATATGACAATCATGACATTTACCTAGACTATTTTTTTACCTATTACCGTCCAATATTACCTTCAATATGACACGTGCGTTAGCACGGGTCGATGGTTTAGTATTATTCATGTATGTAAGTATGCATTATGTGGTTGTTTTTTCATTGACAGATGGTAATTGCTACAATTTTAATAGTGGAGAAATTCCATGACTCGTAACTATTTTTATTACTTCTGCCTCTGGGTGTCCTCCAAACTCCGTTGTTAAGTAAACATAACATTTTCCCTAAAAAATAATTAAATAAATAAACATAACATTTGAACTTATTAATATTATTTTTATTATTATAAGTATCCTTATAACCATTCCCTCATATATGAGTTAGTTAGCACTTGGACAATAGCAATATAACCATTCTCCTTTGTTGACAAAAGTTATTTTCCAAAGGATTTAGACACCAATGTTTATTTTAATTAACTGGCAAACAGAGAAAGGGACATCCATAAAAATTTCTGAAAAGAGGGGCACTTTCAAACCACTAGACCAAACGCAATAATTCAAGGACTTCACCAGTTTGCAGATATTTATCATCAGCTTTATTTATGAAATCTCTGAGAGTCTTATACTCTTCATAAGTAAAAGGTTGATAAAGACGTGGGCGAACAAGGTCCACCAACTCCTTTGGGATCTCAACATTTCCCTTCCTGGGTCCCAACATAAATGTAGCAATTGAATAACGCGTAGTAGCTTCCTTGCATTGTATGCAGTGTTTCACATTGCAAAACCTTCCATTGCTCATACCTGGATTCATTTCATATATTAAGGCCTTGCACAAAGCAAACAGTTTGCAAATACCATAAGTCAGTTTTTGCTTTTTTGTTTCAAATTTTATAGCTTAACTAAGCTAAATCCCAAGTGAAGGTAACTAATCACTCATTGAACTATTTAGTTTCAGAACTTTGACAGTTTCTTTTTTTCCCCCTTTTTTTGGTTTCTCATTGATTCCTCTAATATAAGAATGCTTGTAGTGTTTTTTTAAGTGAACATACTGCATTGTTTGCAGTGCAGTATGAATCAATTTTAAGCTAAAAAACTATCCAATCCTAAAATAAAATTATATGTGGTTCAGTTTGGTTTGGACAACTCATATAAAAAAAAACATGGTTTAATCCAATTCAATTTAATAGGGTTCAATTTATTTTTTTTGGTAGTGTTAATAGGGTTTAATTTAGACCGATTTTAGGATGTCCACATTACAAAACTTTGGTTCGCCACTTTGTGTGTTGGTAGGAGTTCTCTCTTGTTTTATCTATCAAGTAAATAAAAATAGTTTGTCACTATTTTCCACATTGTATAGAGATAAGACCTAACATCAGTTGATAAAGATTGACATTTCCCATCTTACAAACATTTTTTTTGTAAGAATTAGTTAGATTCAATAAAAAAAAATATACTATGGTTTTAGAGCATATCAATCGAGTCACCCACCATATATATTCATACATCAAATTGCCTGTTTTATAAGTTTTAATCATACTCAATATAAAGCCTCAATTGTCTCTATATAATTGTAGAGGATAAATAGGCCCTCTATAAGATTAGTAACAAAATTAGTGAATTACTTTGTACTTAGTACTCACTCGAGCATTATCTCCAAGATTGGCAAGAAGAAGGGTTCCATGAAATGGTGGGACCGAGACAAATGAGCCAGAACTGTCCATCACTTCAAGACCACCAACATTTTCATCATTTTGAAGAATTGTTAAGAACCCTGAATCTGTGTGCACTGAACCTCCAAGGGAACCTATTGATTTTGAAGTGAAGTTATATGTGTTAATTCTGTACTGACAAGGCCAATCCTTAAAATCAGCATCAAATATGCCTACGGATTCAGCAATCTTTTGTCCTATTATTACTGCCACATCATGTATTGTTTTGCCATATGTCTCCATTATTTGTCTTGTAATCAAAGAAAATCAACCGTACTCGTATTTTTGTTTATCTCTGAGAAATTCTTGTTTTGGATTTCGTACTCGTAAAAAAAATAAAAATCAAGAAGACCCTCCTCCCTCATCTGATTGTGCATATTTGATGACGTGGCATACTGAGTCATCTTTTTTTGATTTTGTGGCGCACTGACGTTATAATTAATTTTGTTTTTTCAATTTTTATGGATACGCGTGGTATTTGTGCCTATTTTTTTAAAAAAAGTAACAAAAGAATATAAATTCATTTATATAAATTTCGAAAGAAAAATCTGAATTTTTTTTAATTTCTAATTTTCGAAATGTATTTCCTAATTATTTTCAAATTTTTTGAAATATATTAAGTTCCAGAATATTTCATTTTTATAAAAAAAGAGTCTTCTTACTTTTGGAAAAAAAAATTATTTTTTTTCTAATTTTTTAGTTTTTTAAAAATTTACAAAAATTAATTTTCAGATTGTTTAATTTCTAAATTAATATAAATGAATTTAAAATATTTTAAAAAAATTAGCCACATATGATGAATTAATATAAAATGATTTTTAAATTTTTTTAAAAAAATAATTTTAATATTTTTTTTAATTTAAATTAATATAAAATGATTTTTCATGTTTTTCTTTTTTTTTTAAATTATATAATTAGGTGTCAACTAATTACACACGTGGAACAATTAAAAAAAATGAAAAACTTAATCATATATCCAGTCATGTGCCATGTCAGTACCAAATCAGCGAATATGCACAGTCAGATGGGTCAGGGGGTTATTTTGGAGTTTTTTTTTACAAGGACGAAATCCAAACTAAAAATTTCTCATAAGGTAAACCGGAAATGACATATTACAGGGGGGTAAAACACTATTAACCTTATATTTTTTTACAAAAAATATGGGTGGGTGTCATATATATATCGACAAAAACAAATTATATTCATTCATTTAAGTTGATAAGGTACGTCGATACAATACAAATTCAAAGTCGATAAAAACAAAAAGAATGAAAATTGGAAAAAATTTACAACATCCATATTAATTTCATAAAACAACAATTTGCATATGCCTTCAGATATGACTAAAGTTTTTAGAATATCATGTCTCCGGATATGCAGTGTTGACGATGTCAAAGTCATTAAGTGGATTTGAATTTTATCAAAGTTATTCATTCAACCAGAATCAATTATACACCGCACTAAGATGTAAAATTAAACACACATCGCATAAAGACAAAAAATCAAAACAAACAACGATGAAATCACAAAAGTTGTTTCAAAGAGCTATAAAGTTGTTTCAATACTATTAAAAGAAAAAATAGCTAATTTAAAAATATAAAGTTATAAAACACACACGTTAACATTAATAAGTTCAATTTGTCACATGTGATTTCGTGATTTATTATTTCTTTTTGATAACTCATCTATAACTATAATCTTGTTATTTTTGGTATGGATAACCAGTGTCATATATTAAGCATTAACGCCTTAGTTTTTTTCTTTCTAGATTTTCTCTTCTAAATTTTTCATTGAAAGGTGGTTTTTGGTCAATTTTTGACCTGAAATCACCCCTCTTCATCTTTTTCTAGTCCATTTCAATCCAAATAAGTGATTTTCACATAGATCTAGGTTTTTTTCCTTCATGATTTTGTCATCTGAGTGTGGTGGTGTGTTGTTCGTCGTCTTGTGCGACGTTGTTTGATGTCCTCATCTTGGTGCGGTGTTCATTTGATTCATATTGAAATATCGATTATTCAATCAAAGATTTGGACGTCAACGTTGCAGTTCCGGAGGCATGAGTATTCCGGTCACTTTAATTTTATTATATATTTTTGTAGGCATTATGCCGTTATATGCTATTAACTTGGATGTTGTGAGTTTGTTCGCAGATTCATCATTTACGTTTTTAGCGATGTTGATTGATGTGCTCTATCGATTTGAATGAATGAATATCGTTTTGTTTTTGTCAAAAAACACTATAATCTTGTTCTCAATAGGCGCCTTAATATATCCCCATGATTTTCCCTAAAAAAAAAATTAAAAAAAATGTCCCCATGATTTAGACCATTAGGCTTTTTGTGAGACTAATTTCTGAGTTAGCAGCCGGAGACATTTGGTTTTTCATTTTGTGATTTATCCTACTAATAGAAAATAATAATTTTTTGTGTTGTCCGGAGTTCGAACCCCGGACCTTGCATATATTATACATTGTCCTTACCAACTGAGTTAAGCTCACTGGGACAGAAAATAATCTATTTATTTATTTATTGAAAGAGAGATAAATTACATATTTATAATTACAATGAAGACAATAAGGAATAATATCATTAGTCAAAACAAATTTGGATGGAATCATTATTTGTCAGAGATTACTTATTCTCATGTCGGGTTTTAAATTATTAGGGTCTCTTTCCCTTGAGAATTGAAGGATTAACACACACAAAAAGTCAAAACAAATCTCAAGTAGTATCAGGTTAACTGAATCTAGACAGATTTTCTCAAAGAGATATTTAACACGTGCTATGTATACTTTCAAAAAAAAAATAATAATAATCATAATAAATATGATGCCCCGGTTAAAATTACCCAACAATTCCAATGTAACCTTTCATGAGGATGGAGCTATCACTGTCTTTCTATCGTGACAATGCCTCTTTAAACCCCTTTTTAGGGGTTGTTAAAGTTGTCGCAGTTTTTCACTGATGATTTCTGGTTTTCTCGTTGTCGCCTATGTTGTCGTTGTTATTTGGCTTCTCTGACGGATTGACGGTGATGAGGGTTTTGAGTTACTCGTTGTTCAGTACTCCAAATCTCGATTTGTGGGATGCAAGTTACGTGGTGACCTTCAAATTGGCTTCAGACTATGTTGCTCAAAAAGGCAGTTGATGCATTGTGTTATCTTGTTTCGATGTAGTGGGTTCTTGGTGTGTGGATTTGTTTTCGTGTCAGCGGTCGAGTTCATTCACCGGTTATCAAAATTTGGATCCAGTTTTCACGAAAGTTCACACGCCACTTTTTTTTTTCAATTTGGTTTCGCTCTCGTACGCGATTTTGCTGGATTGTGCATATGGTGCATGGTTGTTTAATCTGGATTCGTATTTACTTGTCTCGTTGTGGTTTCTTTACCCTTTGGGTTGATATGTATTACATTTTTGGATGTTTATTTTTCACTTTCATTAGGTCGAGTTTTATATCTCTGATCTTTTGTAATCTTCCATTAATTTTAACTTACCCATTCTTCTAAAAACACGTAATTCATGGGTTACCAAAAATATATATGCAATTTTTTGACAACAATAAAATGATATTTATTCATTCGAATTAATTCTCCAACAAGTCGGACCTAGTTTTCTCTCTCTACGTTCTCCCTCCCATTCTCTTCCTTGAGGGAGTGGTTTTGGGTCAATTTTTTTATCTGAAATCACCCCTTTCATATTTTTCTCCCCGTTTTAATCTAAATAAGTGATTTTCACATAGATCTAGATTTATTTTTTCGTCGTCCGAGTGTGGCATTGTGTTCTTCATCGTCTTGTGTTGTATTGTTTGATTTCTCGTATTGGTGCGGTGTTCGTTTGGTTCTTATTGAAAGACCTGCTTCAGTCAATTATAGATTCAAACAATGGTTTAAGCACCAACGTTGCAGATCTTTAGGCATGTGTATTCGATAAGTGGCGGAGCGAGAGAAAAACTTCATGTGGGGCCACCAACGATGACATAGTTTTTATTTTGTGGGTGGCCTTCTTTTTTAAGTAAATGAGGGCGGCCAATTTATTTAGAGTGTGAATTTTATTTATTAGTACATTTTATATGGGTTAATTCGATTGACTATTAAATTGCTTTATGTTAAATATGATATGATTCAATCTAGTGTTTTAACTTTTAAAATTCAGACTGGTTATCAACTTGGTCAAAGTACTAGGCCGTTAATCCAACAACTAGATCATTGAATAAATCACGTGATTGAACTGAATGACCCGTCCGTGTAACTCGACTTCTATAAAATAAAATATATATACATATATATACACACACACACATTAAATCGAGTTGAACTTTATGATCGAGTCGTTACATATATTTTTTGGTCAAGTAGTCTAGTGGATGTGGTTCACACATTTTAAAATGTGGAGTTTGAGGTTCAACCTCGGTCCTCGCATAATATTGTATTTGCCGTTACCAATTGAGTTTTTTTGGTCTACAAGGCTCAAGAAAAACCGGAGGAAAAAAAAAAGAACAACAAAAAAAAAAGAGTTACTCTCTCAAAAAGAAAATTCCAATCGCATCACTTTGGAGGAGACTCTTGAGGTTCGTCGGAGGAGACTCATGTCGAAGAAACTCAACATCAGAAGAAGCACCAAGCTTAGCAAGAAAAATCGCACATTGATTCCCTTCCCTACAAGTGTTGATAATAAAATTATAAAAAAAAAAAGATAAATAGTATTTATAATGAGTTGTGCCTACATGACCGAGTCATTACACATTGTAATGTTAAAAAAAATCATTACATAAGAAAATATATTTATAATGAAGTATGATAATGAAATATATATTTTAATTTAATAAAAAAATAGTATTTATAAAATTAAATATTCATATGCTATACTATTATGTAAGGATTCCTTAAAAAAAAATATTATATACGGAAGTGAGTGAAAAATAGATGGTATCAAGGAGGTGTTCAATGGGAGAGATGTCGAGAATAAAGGATTTAGTGGAAGGGAAACCATTAAAGACTACAAAATCATGGGAAACCATTATAAGCAAATGACTATCATTCATTAACCCGAAACTCAAATTAGTCATGAAAACCCCAAAAGGATTTAGTATACACTACATTTGTTGGTTCTGATAAGCAGCCAAGAAAGGTTGAATCAAGGTTGCACATTGGATTTTATGGCAGTGGCAATGAATATCTTTGTTGACAGAGTTTCCTTACATGCTTTGAATGGTTGAAGATTGAAAAGTTTGGCTTTTTAACCGAATAGTAGGTTGTATAAATATCATATATTGAATATAGTAGTAGTAGGCAAAACATAAAAGCTCCTTAATAGGAAAACAAAATAGTGAGCATTATGGATATGATCTAAAACTTAAACTAAATCCTGCTGCAACTTACAAATTAAACTTAAACTGAACAACATTAAGCACAAGAATTGATTTTCCAACTGCGAATTGGTTAGCAAACAACTTTACCACAGCCTATCTCTTCCTCTCGTTTTGAAGACTTAAGAACCAATCTTAAAGTGTTTCACCCACCTTGATCTTGAAAGGGGTGTTATAGTGATCATATAAACGGTCTTCTGTTATAGAATATGTTATTCATCATCTATCTCCTAGGGTTAGTTTAGTTAGGATCTGTGTGTAATGTATTCATCTCAGCACTATATATACTCGGGCTCTACTTTGTAATCCTTACATCAAATAATATCAAATGGTGTAAAAACAGAGTATCGCCAATTTTCCCAACTATCATTCTCTAATAGCATGTAATCAGTATCATAGAATCAACTACATGTACACACGGATGTACACTGTACACATACTTATTTGTGAATTGTGACATGGCCATGGAGTGTTGGATTAAAAAAAATGATTATCAACAAGATGCACATGCCCAGTAGAGAGGATGAAGTCCCAATATTCTTAAATCTTTACGTCAAACGTAATAGCTCAAGGGCTTCACCAGTGTGCATCTTTTTCGAAACTCTGAGCTTTCTATAATCATCATAAACAAAAGGTTTATATAGACGTGGGTGATCATGGTCCACCACCTCTGTTGGGACCTCAACATTTCCCTTCCTCGGTCCCAACATGAATGTAGCAATTGAAAAGCGTGTTGTAGCTTCCTTGCATTGTACACGGTGCTTTACATTGTAAAACCTTCCATTGCTCCATACCTGCATTCATTTCATTTCATATATTCAGGACTTGAAGCACACAATTTTCAAACACCATAAGTTTAAAACATAAGCTAAGGCCCAAATAACCAATTTAGTTTCTGAACTTAGGCACTCTCTCTTGCTTTGGTTATCAAATAAACAAAAATAATAATATAACAAAAATAATATATGTTAGTGTAGTATATAATATTTTGTCAAATTTCTTATATTCTGTCAATATAAAATAGCAGGTAGAAAAGAATGTGAAAGTTTAGTGACAAAGTTAGTGATTTACAGTGTAACTACTAACCAGCACTCACTTTAGCAATATCTCCAAGATTGGCAAGGAGGGTTCCATGAAATGGTGGGACTGGGACAAATGATCCAGAACTGTCCATCACTTCAAGACCGCCAACATTTTCATCGTCTTGAAGAATTGTTAGGAACCCTGAATCTGTGTGTATTTGGACTCCAGGGGACCCTACAGATTCTGGGGTGAAGCTATATTTATTAATTCTGAACTGGCAAGGCCAGTCCTCAAAATCAGCACTACCTATGCCCAATGATTCGGCCATCTTTTGTCCTATTTTGACAGCCAAATCATGAATTGCTTTGCCATATGCCTCCATTATTTCCCTGGTAATAATCAACCATACATAAAAAGGTCAATAATTGGCTAGTAGAAAGGGAAAACTAAACTAAACCAGAAAACTAAATATAAATAAAATGGTCACAACAGTTCAATACTAGTAACAAAATAGGAAATGTTCTTTTTTTACTCAAAAAAATAGGAAACTAAACTATGCTAATATAAAATTTGCAAAAATTTACTGTTGTATTTGAGAGGATATAATCTTATAAATCATTATATGAATGTTTGATATCGTGTGTTGGACAAAATCACGGTTCAAAGCTACGAAGTTTAAAAAATCACAGTGGCTCACTGCGATATTGCTAAATTCACCAGGATACGAAATAAGCACCACATCAAGTTAAAGTGATCGAACTCAAATGCACCTAACCATCAAACAATTCCAGAAACCAGTATTTGCTTTTTATAAACTAAATGGATAAACTCTTAAAAGCACCAAAACCAAAGAAAACAATAACATCTAGATGGACATTTTCATTATGCCTAAAAAAACATATCAATGTGGAAGACACAGTAACCCAAACAATATAAACCCTTAACATATATGTGACTGTGAATAAGTTGCTTCATTAACAAGAGATAAAATCAAATTGTTTTTTGCACAAGTTATAAGTTATCCTGGACAATTTATGGAAATAAGGCTGAAAAAACTTATGGACATGTCAAAAGTTGTTTCCGTAAGCTCTCAAAAATAGTCTCACATGTGCTTATGACAAAAGATAAGCTCAAATAAACCAACCCAAACAGATCCTCCTATGAAGAAAATGAAGAGAACCAGAGCAAACTCAACTCAATAATGATAAAGAAACGAAATAACAATAAGCTTACATTTGCCAATATATAGTAGTAGTTAACTGATTGCTAACATAACCAACTAACAACTATCTAACAGAACTATAACTAACTTAACCGTGTAATTTGACATTAGCTTCATACAATGAAGCACACTGAAAGATCGTTTTTTGGAGACATTGACAAAGATCATAAGAAACTAATAGCAAAACATTCTTCTTATAAAAATTGTTTTGGTACTATTTCATCCACATTTGACTATAATTATGCTCACACAACAACAGGGCCGTTCCTCGGCAAGAGTGATGGGCTCTATGGAACTAGCCTCCAATTTATGGGGGCCTCAAATATTTGTAGGGATAAGGGTATAATTATTAGGGTGTAGGATAAAAAACAATAACGCTTTTACTTACGACAAAATATGTCACTAAATGTAATTTTTTTTATAGGTAAATGTCTATTTGTATGTAGATAAAAGTCATGTTTGAACCAATGCTAATATATTTAACTACAACTTAATTATTTAGGCTAAATTGCATTTTTGGTCCCTTAACTATTTAGGTAGTATTGCTTTGGTCCCTTAATTAAAATTTGATTTATTTTGGTCCCTTAACTTCTCTCCCCGTTACACATTTTGGTCATTTTCGTTGGTTTTAATTCAAAAACGTTAGGTTTTCTTCATCTTCTTCTCCTCTTTTTCATCTTCATATCATCTCCATCAACCTTCAACAACAAGAATTCCAGAAAAATTCCAGAAGAAAATGAAGAAAACCTAACGTTTTTTAATTAAAACCAACGGAAAGGACCAAAATGTGTAACGGAGAGAAGTTAAGGGAACAAAATAAATCGAATTTTAATTAAGGAACCAAAACGATACTACCTAAATAGTTAAGGGATCAAAAATGCAATTTAGCCAATTATTTATCAATATAAGTGGTGTTGTATCTTTTATTTTATTTTATTTTTAGAGAAAATTGTCAATATTACAACTAGACCTCTAAATTGTCAGGAATGCACAACAATATTAAGGATCATAACCAACAACAACCTTAATAACATGAGACTGACAGCTATAATATGATGGTTATGATTGATTGACAGCTTAAAAAACTCTTTACACCACTTTTTACATTGAGGGTGTATATGAATTAAATCCTATACTTAAATCAATTATTAAATGATAAACATGAGAAAAATGAAGAAACCTTTGAAGAGGTGTGGCATTCAATTGAGAGCAGAACTCCTGCACAGCTTGTGAAGAACCTAAATCATAGAGGCCTAAAGCTTCATAGAGAGGATTAACAACACTTGGTGCCATGTAACCACTACCAGCAATAACATCTTTGTTGTTTTTCTTGATATCCATAGGAAGATCAAGAAGAGCTTGAACAACGATCTTCATATCAGACATAAGGGTAGGAGGAATAGAGTGGTTGATGATCCTGAAACAACCCCATTTCTCACATGCTTCTCTTAGCTTTTTGCATTCGGATTGCTCTGAAATCTTGTCAAGATCAATCACTGGAATAGTCTGCTCCATCCTGTAAAAGATGAATCGTGAATGAAGCAAGGTTATGACTTATGACACTAGTGCTAGTGGGATTCCACTTGAATGATTTTGACTTGTTTTTATCTCTCTCCCAGTTAAACATTCTCTCTCATTAACAACGTAATTTATTTATTAATTAAATAAAAAAAACACAAGCGTGTTGTGCTGTGCTGATTTGAGCAAGTAATCGTTGCTAGAAACCGTCACTTTGATTAAAAGACAATAGTATCCCAAAAAGACAAAAATAAGAGTCTTAAAATACGTTTATGTTAATATTTATGTATCTTGTCTTAAAAAACAATCATTAAATTCACGCGTGCTTAACTCAGTTGGTAGAGATAATGCATAATATATGCAAAGTTTTGGGATTCAAATCTCGGACACCACCCAAAAAAAATCACTAATTTGATTAACAATTTAACAATTATTATCATTTATTATAAAAGTTAGACTTGTCATGCTGGCAGTTAGCCCTAATCACCTCAAAATTTTCCTCCTTAGCTAGCATTAATTGCACCCTCAACTCCTAACTACTCACTAATCCCTCTTAATTTCTTATTTGAATTTCAAACTCAGCCATCATTACAAGACATCAAATATGCATTAATGACGTTAATCACCTACTTAATTGGGAGATGTATTATCAAAAAGTCAATAGGCAGAAACAATTCCACCAGGTGGGCGCATTTATTATGATGTTGGGGACTTGGTATTGGCCATTGGAATAAACATAACGAGCCTTTATTTTTATTTATAATATGTTGGCACATGTTTGAATTTTTAGCTGCATAATGTCGTTTACAGGTGAACCTTTTCTATATGAATAGCTATTTCTTTCTCTGGTAGTTTTAACTAAAAATTCGAACTTCAACCCAAAGGCAGCCATGGTGGATGTTCAATCTGCGAGACAGGTCACTTAATTCGCCATACACAACACTAAAGGTATTATTTTTATTTTCCCTTTATATTGGATAAATCTAGAAATAGCTATATAACCATCAAGTTTGCTTCAAGGATAAAAGGTGGTGCTAAATTTTTTATTTTGATTCATCCATTGTCAGATGTTGCCCTGTGAGAGTTTGACATAACTGATCCGGCCTATATGCAGCTATTGTGTCTTAAGTGGCATACCTATCACGTAGAGTTTTACCTAGACAAGTTTGTTTGTATCTTGAAGCACATGTTTTGATA
>Ga0315913_1005302_pt1 | contig 15662 bp, 11 predicted proteins | sample MpolsnodulesMG_FD_207736 | JGI IMG/M metagenome (GOLD analysis project Ga0315913, IMG submission 207736) | Medicago polymorpha root nodule microbial communities from Los Angeles, California, United States - small nodules | ecosystem: Host-associated > Plants > Roots > Nodule | place: USA... | reverse complement strand
TAAGTCTGTCTAGTCTCCACTGCCTGTCTACGCCCTTTCTTTTTTCAGAGCTCCCACAGGTATAATCTCTACCATTGAATCTATTTTAATTAAAAAAATTTGGGGTGGGGGTGAGGATCATAGAAAAATTGCTTGGGTGGATTGGAATTCTATTTGTATGAGTAAGGGGGTTGGTGGTTTGGAGGTTAATATTGCTCTTCTTGGTAAATGGTGTTGGAGGTGTTTAGTGGATAGGGAGAGCTTGTGGTTTAAGGTGTTTTCTTCTCGTTATGGGGAGCAAAGAGGTCGGTTGAGGGAAGGTGGTGTGACGGGGTCAACATGGTGGAGGGAGATAGATAAATTCAAAATGGAATTGGTGTGGAGGGTGGTAGTTGGTTTGAAGAAAGTATATCAAAACGTTTAGGTAATGGTTTTAATACTTTCTTTTGGTCAGATTGTTGGGTGGGGACGGTGTCGTTCATGGAGAGATTTAGGAGGTTGTATGATTTATCGATTCATAAGGATTTGTCGGTGGGGGAGATGCACGCTTTAGGTTGGGGTGAATATGGGAAGGCTTGGTGGTGGAGGCGTCGTTTGTTAGCTTGGGAGGAGGAGTTAGTGGTGGAGATTAGGAATTTGTTTACTAACGTTACTTTGCAGGATACTGAACCAGATGTCTGGCTTTGGCGGCCTAATATTGGTGATGGTTACACCGTTCGTGGTGTGTATCAAATGCTCATGCGGCAGGAGATGCACAACCACGACGTCGTTTCGGATGCTCCCTGCATAAGAGTGTTCCTTTGAAAGTTTCTATTTGCGCGTGACGTCTTCTTCGCAATAGATGGCCAACAAAGGATAATTTGGTGCGAAGAGGTGTTATTACTAATGATACCCAATTGTGCGTTACAGGATGTGGAAAAAAATGAAACAATTGATCACTTAATTATTCATTGTCCTATTTTTGGTGACTTATGGCAACAAGTTAAAACTTGGATCGGTGTGTTTTCTGTGGACCCCCTACAAGTTTTGGACCATTATTATCAATTTGTTTATTCTTCAGGTGGTTATACTCCAAGAAGGTCTTTTCTTCAATTGATTTGGCTTTGTGGTATTTGGGTTCTTTGGAATGAAAGAAACCAAAGACTGTTTGCTAACACAGCAAGAACAACATTGTAATTACTTGAGAAGGTTAAGATTACATCTCTCAAATGGTTGAAAGCAAAAAATGTGTGCTTTCCTTTTGGTTATCATATGTGGTGGCAGCGTCCCTTTGCTTGTTCGGGGATTGACTGATTTGCTCTTTTTGTTTTCTTTTTCTGTTTTGATCAGAACTTTGTTGTAACTTTGTTTTGTTTCCTTTGACATTTCTTGTGCCAGGGTACATAACTTTTGTTAATATATCTCATTTTGGCTTGTTCAAAAAAAAATTCAATTGGTAGTAATATTACATTATATACATATAAGTCATCACTTAGTAACATTACATTGAATATCAATCCTCACTTATTTATTTTAAGGGATGAAATTTAAAACTTATTTATATTGGTCGGGTGATGTTGACTTGAGATTTGAAGTGTGTTTCTCTCAATGTCTATGATTCAATTTTCCTTGATGTCGATTTCATTGAGAGAGTTTAACTTCTTCAATAAAAATGATAATTTTCGAACCGCGGGATTATGTGACTAAAAAAAGACTTAGAAGATTATATGTAGTTTATGATTGACTCAAAAATTTGATCAAAATTTGAAGGATAATTCACTTTTAAGTAATGATGATTTCTGGCTAAGCTTTCAATATTTTTCAAACCATTTGATCTGTCTGGGTCATAAAATCCAGACATGTTCATCCGAGTGTCCTACAAGTGTTAGACATCGGCAAATATCGGACATGGAGTCACGTTCATCCCTTGAGAAGTGCATAGTGACTATATATGAATTCAACAAAAATAAGAAAAACATATATAAATAGAATTTTGAGCACTATTATTCATTTTCCTTAATTTTTTCATCCAATTGACCTCAATTGAGTTACACGGAGTGAATCCGTTCGTTATTTAATCAAATGTGTCTTTAGTTAGTTGAAGTAAGAAGTCTTTTTAACTTTTATGGTTTTTTCTAGTTTTTCTTATTTGGACATATTTGCTAGGTTTCTTTTGAAGACTTTTAAAATGTTAAATTTCCAGTGTGCAGACACTTGATAAGATTTATGTATAAAGCTCAACAAAAAAAAGGATATCATATTTATAAAATAAATAAAACTAACTTGTTCAATGAAGTGAATGACCAGTTTATGGACTAATTCAAGAGAGATACAACACATTTTTTCCTTTTCCTTTTTAGGAAATGTACAATTCTATTGCTTTGGAGACTGCTATACTTTTTTCTGCTCAAGCCTTGCATTTGACTACAATATTTTTTCGCTCTCTTCTGGGGATTGTGGCTAGCTCTACTAAGGTGGTATGATTAGAGGTTCACAATCAGTTGTATGAAATGTGCCTGCAATTGTAAATTAACAGTGGTCCATGATGAGAATAATTAAGGTATAGTAATGTAACAGATATATATTGTGGCATGTAGTACTAACAGTGGCATGTAGTATGTACATAGTAATGATAATAATAGTACTAACAGATATATAATGTGAGTAGAATAGTGACTTTTTTTATATTTGTCTATTGTGTCTATACTCAATTATTGCCCTGCCATTCTTATTTGTAACAAGAGGTATCAATATCATGGGGCTTTGAAGCTTAGGCCACAGCCCACATAGTAAGGGGGTTTGAAAATTCCCAAGATTAAAAAGTCCACATTCATGCAAGCCCACAAATAAAAAATCAAAAGGCCCCAAAACCCCAAAAATTTCTATAAACATTTTTAAAAAAAAAACTTTTTTTTACTGGAAAAAAAACTTTTTTTTCACCAAAAAAAAAACTTTTTTTTTATCGGGAAAAAAACTTTTTTTTACCTTTATAGTGGGGCTTTTTTAGGCCCACAAATAAATAGATTTTATAGTGGATTTGACCCCAGATATTTTGTTCGATTAGGGGCTTTAATTTAGTGGGTTTGGTGAGGACTTTTTTAAGTGGACTTTGAAATTTGGGGCTCTATTCACACCTATGTTTTTAACTTGTTTGCACCAGTATTGTGATAGAATACATATGAATGGGAATCTTTTATTAATTTTTTTTAACTGTTCAGCAATTTCACATACGTGTGATTAATCTTGGGGGTGAAGTGATAAGAATTAGAATTTGCTGCAGTCACAGATTATATGCATTCACGCAGTTAGTACTTGACGATTCAGATTGTAATCGCGGTATTTTAGAGTTTAAAAAATCAAAATCTTCTTAGTTTCTGAATTCACTGATGTTCTGACTGCGTGAATGCATGGAATTTATGACTACAACAAATCAAAATCTAAAGTGGTAGTTAGATAAACCATGTCCCAAAGTTTTCCTAGGTCGCACAGTTCGTCTAAGATCACAACACACTTTCATTGCCACCAGAAACTTATTGAGTACTTACTTGAAGAATACAAATCCTGAGATGTGTGAGTGTTATACTCTGATGATCTTGAGGGAGAACTAGGAGGTGTGAAGAGACAAGGTTTTGGTGGTATTTGCAAAGATTCCAAGCTACCTTCCATCATATCTACCACTTTACTCATTGCAGGCCTATGTGATGGATCTGTCTGGATGCACCATAAGCTTACTATAATCATCTTCTGTACAATATTTTTATCAAATTCATTTTTAATGCTTCGCAAACTTGGTTCTTGATTCAGTTCAAGACGCTTATAAATCCATTGTGGAAAATAAATTTCACTCGAACGTTCAACTTCAACGACATTGTTATTCTGTTTTCCCCCAACCATTTCTAAAACCATCATTCCATAACTATATACATCAGATTTGTGAGAGACGCCGCCAAAATTTCTAGAGAACACTTCTGGAGCAATGTATCCTGCAGTACCTCTAGCACCTAATAAGGATATGATACTTTCTTTTCTTGGACATACTTTCGCAAGTCCAAAATCCGAAACCTTAGGACAAAAATCATCGTCTAGCAATATATTATGAGGTTTTATATCAAAATGTAAAATTTTAGTATTGCAACCTTTGTGCAGATACTCTAATCCTCGAGCAACGCCAATTGCAATATTGTAGACAGTTTTGCAACTCAATTGAAGATTGAGCTTCAATGGATCTTTGTTTTCATATATGAACTTCTCAAGTGATCCATTAGGCATGTAGTCATATATCAAAGCTCTTTTAGAACCTTCTAGATAAAATCCCAACAAACCAACAATGTTAACATGTGAAGTAACACTAATACTAGCAACTTCATTGATGAATTCCTCACCGTTACCTTCGGATTCGCTTAATACTTTTACTGCCACGAGACTTCCATCTTGTAATTTTCCTTTGTATACACTGCCATATCCTCCTTGACCTAATTTATCTTTGAACGAATTGGTTGCTTTCTTTATCTCTGCATAAGTGTATCTTTTAGCTGCAAGGTGACCATGGTTTTTCAGAAACAACTCAATTATTTGGTATGGTGGGTTTTTATTGTTGAAATAGTGTCTTCTCAAGAACCAAGCCAAAAAAATCAGAACTACCACTACTCCAGCAGAAGATGCAACTGCATAATTTATCAGGAAATTAATAATCAAGTGCAAAAGAAGTGTTATTAATTGTTATACCACAGTATATTTAGGATATCTGAAAAATGGACCTTTCACACCTATTTTCACTACAACACTTTTTTCTAGGTTAATGTGAATGTAATAAGAAGCAAAGTCATAAAATTCAACTGGTGATTAACTAGTAGGATAGACATTGTGATGTTGAACTCCTAGTTGAACCATCAATTAGTCAAGAGACAATGTTATGGTAAAACTAAAACATATGATAACCATCCATCAATGAGTCATCAGACCTGCAGGTTACCAGTTAATTAAATCAAATTTCAATATATCTACACGCACGCACACACACTAACAAATTCCGGAAAATGTTAACTTGCAAATTCTGTACTTGGAATTATTGAAAGAAACTGTGTTATACTTCAACTTTTAGTCTCAAAGAAAAAAGTTGAAAACATTATAATTAGATTTAATTTACTACATACCTGCTGCCACTTTAAGACGGGTCTTTTTAGATTTCTCTGCCAAATAAAATAAAATAAAATAAAATAAAGATTCAGCAATATAACAACATAATTTCTGAAGAGATATCAGCTCAGACTCAGTGTTAACATGTTACACTTTTAATCTCAAAGAACATTGCGTAAACGTTGTAAAGTGGTAGTTGGTCGAATGAGAGGCCTTAATAAATTCAAACTTTTCATTTTCTATTTATTTATTTTTAAATAAAAAATACAAGTCAACAACAGATTTATTTTGTTGATAAAAGTCAACAACAGAATTGAAACCAAATAAATATTCCCAACAACATTAATCATATGGTTAGTGAAATGATTTTTAGCAAGTGTTGTGTTGGACTAATCAATGATTATTGAAATCTGGATTGAATTTGTGGCAAGAATAGACTATAATAATTTGAGTAATTTGAGATGGTACCTTACCTTGTTTACAATAAAACTGGCCATTGTTATCAAGTAGACATTGACCACCATAAAGATCATGGCAGCTAGAACAATTCTGAGAAACTTGTAATTTGATAGCAATTTCACCGCTTAGCACGTTGAAAAGATCAGCAGGATCAAGACGGTCGACCTCTGAACTCGTTGGAAGTTCAACATTTGAACATCCTTTAAGATGATTAGAATTGGAACCAGAATCAGTTACAACCACAATAGCTTTATTACTCTTTATGTCCGAATCCGAAACACCATACAAAGCACTAGTATCTTCTCTACAAATGGAAGTAGAATTAGAAACAGAATAGTATTGTTGAAGATCGAGTGAGTTGTTGCTGTTGCATCCGAAAACAGTTACGTAATATTCCAAACGAGATGAAACCAATCGCGTGTTGACCGCGAAAATGGAATCGTAGGTAAGAATATCACAGCTTTTTTGTAGCAAAAGGTCGTGGAGTTGGTCGTCTTTGATTGTGATTGTGAATGGTTCGATTTTGAGAATATCAAACCATCTTTTGTTGTTTTGTATGGTTTTTTTGGATTGTGGTTCGTTGTCTTCACAACCATGTATTACTAACATGCCACAATCTGGATGTTGTGTGCTTGTAAAAGGAAATTCAATTTCTCCGAGAAATCCGCAGGTAATTGAAGATGGACAGTTACATGATGCTAGTAGCAGTTGAGTAATGAAGCATGAAAACAAGAGGAGGTGTTGTGAGAACATGATAAATAATTTGTGTGGTTCTGTAATCTATAGTGAGTAATAAATAATGTTTCAATTGATATGATATACTCAATGTTGTAGTAGTATATGCTAAGTGCTAACGGAAGCAGTGGAGGCAGAGAAACAGAGAATGGTCTTGTTAGATTAGATTAGATGCAGCCATTTTTGACTGTGTGTGTTTTTGGCAAGGTCATTATAGTAAATGCACTGTGATGATCTGGTAGCTGACATACATGCTGTTGCCAAGGTCATAATAGGAAAAGTCAACAGTCAACAGTGGACTACCTTAGTATATATATGTTGCAAGTAATGTGCATTCAAATTCAGATTCTGTCTTTGATCTTTGGCATTATTGATTAGAACATTCTTCAAATAAAATGTTTCATGAAATTTCTACTAACTTTCTTTTTGTTAAGTACATGGAAGTAAAACTTTTCTTTTTTTCCTTTTCATTTTGCTAAACATGTAAAATTGCCTTTTTCTCAAAATTTGAATGACTCTTCCGATCTTTTTGATTTAATGCATATGGACATGTGGGAGCCTCTTGCTATATAATATTTACCTGGGAATAAATATTTTCTTAGATGACCATAGAAGACATACAGGTTTATTTAATGAAAACCAAATCAAAACAGTGTCTAACTTAGTTATTGTTGAAAAACTCTTATATTTAGGACAAAGGAAGCAGAAGTTAAGGTACATATCTTACAGTTATTTATTCCAAAAATATTAACTGTGTACATACATCAATATAGCTAAAATTAACTTCTGTTATCTTTCATGCTTGGACTATCTAGGAATGCTCTCTTTGTTCTGCATCTAGCATTCTCACAGATTCTAGTGTCTCACTTGAGAAATGGGCTGGAGAATTTGCAGGAGATGACAAAAAGGGTTTAGGTGGCATTTGCAACAACTCAACTCTACTTTCTAGCATCTCCACCACTTTACTTATATCCGGTCGAGTTGAAGGGTTGGTTTGTATGCACCATAGAGCCACTATTGTCATCTTTCTCACCTTTTCGTCATCAATTTCATTTCTTACATTCCGTAAACCAAGATCCTGATTTGAATCAAGACGGTTGTAAATCCAATGAGGAAAATATATTTCACTTGAGCAGTCAACTTCATTGTTGATGTTTTTTCTCCTCCCAACCATTTCCATGACCATCATTCCATAACTGTAAACATCTGACTTATGTGACACTGCACCAAAATTCCTAGAAAATACCTCTGGGGCAATATAGCCTGCCGTTCCTCTCGCACCGAATATTGATACCATACTTTCTTTTCTTGTGCAAATTTTTGCAAGTCCAAAATCCGAAATTCTGGGGTTGAAATTCTCATCCAAAAGAATGTTATGAGGTTTTATGTCAAAATGCAAAATTCTAGTATTGCAGCCTTTGTGCAGGTATTCTAGCCCTCGAGTTACACCAATTGCGATATGGTACAACGTTTGGCAATCCAATTGGAGATCCAGAATTTGGTCATTTTCCTCAAAGATATACTTCTCTAAGGATCCATTTTGCATAAACTCATAAACTAAAGCGCGTTTGGAACCTTCCAAACAAAACCCAAGAAGAGTAACAATGTTAACATGAGAAGTTCCGCATATACTTGAAACTTCATTCATGAACTCCTCACCATTATCCTTCAACTCATTTAGGATCTTCACTGCAACATAAAGTCCATCATGTAACCGTCCTTTGTATACACTGCCGAATCCTCCTTGGCTTAATTTATGTTTGAAGGAGTCGGTCACTTTCTTTATCTCAGAGTAACAATACCTCTTGGTTTGAAGGGCAAGGCCGTTCTTTGGGGAGTGCAAAGAGCTCAACCGAGCTGGGCCTCCCAAAGTGATGGGCCCCAAGAAAAAAATTATTGCTCAATATCCCCACCCCCACTCAAAAAAGAAAAATAAACATGTTTTATGTTTCAATTTCTAAGTAAAAAGTCATGTACCATGTTTCTATTTCTAAGTTAAAAAAACATGTCTTTAGTAAAAATAATTTCTAATTTTGATTTCGGTGGCTAATAATCATTATACGACTATTATTTTCAATTTAAATAGAAGATTAATCTTTTAAAAAAATTGTGCGTTTTTTTTATTAGGGGCCTATTTTTACTATGAGAGCCGAACCTCCAGTTTCATAGGGACGACCCTGTTGAAGGGGTCCATGTTTCTTCAAAAAGACCTCAATGACTAGATTAGCTGAATTTCGTGTCCTCCATCGTGTATAGTAGATCTTGACCACTATTAGTAATAGGGCTGCTGTGACAACTAGAGAAGGTATTCAAATTAGGAAAAGTAAGTTTGGCTGAAAAAGTATTATATAGAGAATGTTACCATGTCTGTGTAATGAAATTCTTAAAGTGTATTGTGTATATCTCACAATAAATCTAAGAAAATATCTCATATATTTATGTTTTGTTTTTGAAAAATCAAATAAAAAATTAAGAATATCAATCTATAATATATGCATTACCTACTCCTCCAACTCCTAGTACCAATATATTCACTAGCCAACCTCTATTCCCTGCAGAAGCAAGGAAAACAGTTATTTTGGTAAAAATTATTTGAAACCAAACCATGTGTTAAATTACTCATGATTTGTAAAAACTCAAAGTAAGCCATGTTCATGACTATATAGCATCTGCTTCAAATGTCTTGTAATTATACCGTTGGCTAATTCTATTTTGATCTTTCGATATCAGAGTATATGTATGTATTAGTGCCGAATGTAAAAGTGTTGTTACAGAATTGTCACTCAATATTCAACCTCACTTTTCAACTGTTTTTATTGTATTCCTTTTCTTTCTTCATGGTATCACCCCACAACTTATCAGGTTTGTCAATTTCATTTTCTATTATTCTTTTAAACTCTCTTTCATTTCGTGGATCTCTCTTATAACCTATGAGTGAATTTGTGGCATTATTTTCAAGAAAATGTATCGATGCATACCTTTGTTACAATGGAATTTTCCTTGAATGTCAAGTTGGCATCGTCCCCCTTGATGATGAAGACACTGGTTACAATCATCAGATAATTGTACTACAATGGAGATCTGAGGAGATAGAAACTCAAAGGGTTCGTCAGTAGGCCTGTCTCTTATCTGACACTGTGTACACTATGCCAAAGAGCTTGGCACTTTGAAAATAGAAGGTCTCACTCACAGTATTTTGAAGTTCATAGTAGATATCATAACCAGGACAGTTTGTGTAATTTTGAAATGATTTTGGAGGGGTGACACTAAGGGAGTGATTGCATTTGAACATAGTTATATTATATTTGATATAGAAAGAAGCTAAAGGAGAAGTGGGGGGAACAGGAAAGTTGTGAAAGGGTTGACAATTTTGGGATAGAAAATTCTTCCGTTGAGCTTCTTCGGTGACTGTGATGGTATCGAGATCCACATATGTAACTAATAAAGACTGTTCTGATGGTGGCTTTCCTAGTTGGATGCTTTTGGGAGCAATTGTATCGTTACGATCGCAGCCCCTTATGGCCAGTAATGCCACAGTGAGGGTGTTGTGTAACTGTGAAAGGGAAGCTAATGTTGCCTAGATATCCACAACTAAAAGAGGTTCGACATCTTCCATCCTGTGCTGAAACATGAAACATAAGCAGGGAGAGAAGTAATGATTTGAAAATGAAAAGGTAGGACATTAGTAATGTTACGAATTTTGATCAGGCTAGGAGTGATAATTAAGCCTGAGAAAGGAAGCAATGCATTAATAATGCAAAGCAAGCAAAAAGTATGATTAAGTTCTGTGGTTGTTTCAATCATTGTTGACTTGGAGTTGGAACAAGTCAAAACTATGGGAACTTTACTTCCACAAGGTTGTTGCAATCATCAGGCCTTAATTTTTAGGCAATAGACTTATTTTTATTTTTTTTATTGATATTTTATAAATATGATTAACTACATTTCTTAATATGCTTAATTTGATGGTGTTTTGCTTATATTTTATTCTTGATGGAGTATGAAATTTCTTCCTATATAAACAACTGCTTTTTACTGTGCAATCAAGCCTCACTGAATCTCACAATTCATGTTCACAACTTAAATACATACCAAGTCTAAGCACCGATTTGGCTTTATATGCTTTATACATATGATATGAGAGGTTTTCAACCTAAGCTTTACTCTGAAGTAGTATCTATCAGGAAGTAAACTTCATGATGTGGTTGTATATCAAAGACAATGAGTTGGCTCCCAGTCTTCACGCCTCTTAAGCAAAACAATATATAGTACAATATATGCTCACAACTAATTGGGACAAGAAACTTCCTATCCTCGATTTTTAGCGACGTGATAGGATAGGGACATAATAAACATTTATCCTATCACGTGTTTGATGCAAACATAATAACAAACAAACTAATATTAATTTATAGAGTATTTAAAATTTAAAGTTAAATGTCTAATTGTTTCTTGACGAGTTGTTACCATCCATAGCACGACAACCTAGATTTAAACTATATAATATTGTTAGTACAATTAGGTCCACACAAAATAGTTATTACAACTAAGTAGTGATTACTGATTACATTGTAGCGAATGACATTAAACAAGTTTAAGAAAAACCAATCAAATTATTACATTCCAATATATAATTTTGTACAAATAATTTAATTTTGTTGTCCTCTCAAATAGGAAAATCTTGGAAGATATTATAGTCTATTGTCTATTTGAAGACATTGTATCTCTAGGTTTTCTGTCCATAGTTTCCTACTGCAAGGCTAATGGCATAAGGAGTATAAAATATTGCCTCAAGTTTAAAAAAAGGGTGATGTATGAATAAATTAGGGGACAGTGGAAGGGCCTGAGGATAAACAAAAGGCTTTTTTTGTTAATCCTGGAGACTAATGGCTGGTTCTAGGCGGAGGGTATTGGAGAAGGATGAGAGAATTTAATCAAAGATTTTGAATGCAACTGATATGTTTTGTAGAAACAATGCTATTTAGAATATCTTTTTCTAATTTTTTTGAACAAATAAGTTTCAATTTTTAGATGGATGACTAATTGACTTGCTCAACCACCAAAGTCGAAGGGAAGTGGTCGATATGGTGTGTAGCCGTCAATTTGTTGATATATCAAGTGTGCGTAAAACTCTCACATTAGATGAAAAATTGAATATTGAACAACTTATAAGTAAGATAGTCCACTTATGGTCAATATGACGGACGGAGTGAGGGTGTTTTGTGACTGTCAAAGGTAAATTTATCTGGCCAAGATATTCACAGCTAAAAGAAGTTGGACATATTCCATCTTGAGCTGAAAGATGAAGAAACATTTAAAAGAATACCGATGACGTGAAAATGAAAAGCCAAAACAATGGAAAGGGTGCAAGCAGTAAGTATGATTATGTTCAGCGGTTGGCTGTTGCAATTTTTGTCGACTCGGAGTTGAACTTGGAACTTTTCAGCCAAGACTTGGGGAAATTTACTTCCACGTGGTTTTTTCTTTTGAATCCTACTTCCACAAGGTTGCTGGCATCATTCTTGACTTTTGACAATTCAGTGCATTTGTTTTGATGAACAATTTTATTAATATTATTATCTTAAAGTTTTTTCAGTTTTTTGTATAATGCTATTGTCAGTTTTTCAGGTAAATTTTGGATTAAAGTTTTGATTGAATTAACTACGCGTTATTTTAGAGGGGGAAATCCTTCAAAGTATATGTTTAAATCACTGAGAGAAGGCTGCATCATAAGAATAGGCTCAATTGACATTAGTATTTACCACTTACCAAACACTTTTCAAGAATATTCAAAATTTAAAATTTACTGTCTAAATTGTTTCCTAACAAGTTGTTACCATCCATAGCACGACAACCAGATTTAAACTCTAATACTGTAACTGTTAGTACAATCTCTGTCCTCAAAGTTAGTGATTCCAACTGCGTATTGATTACAATATAGTGAAGAATAACATTAAACTTTTTTTAAGTAAAACAAATCAAATTATTAAAAGTAGACTATTAGGTTCCAATATAAACTTTTGTTGCAGTATTTTATTTTTGTTGTCCTCTCCATTAAGTAGATCCTGGTAGACAATATATTCTAGTTGTCAATTTGAAGACATTATAACATCTTCCTGCCCTTATTTTCTTTCGGCAAGGCCAATGACACAAGGGGTAGGGCTATAAAATATTTGCTCAAGTTTCCCTTACAAGAAACTAATATAGTTTTCAAATGATAAACTTTTGGCAATTAGAAATTCACAAGATTCTAAAAAATAACCTACATTCAGTTTTTATATTTTCTGTTCTTAATAGCATATCAACTAATTATGTTGCAAAAAAATATTCAGAAATTTTCCTTGTATGTCAGTGTGCTCCTGATTTTCGGATATCAAAAGATTGGTTTTGAACCTTCAATCTTTGAACTCTTAACTTTTATTCGTGGGAAGGGGAAAAGTAAGTAAAAAACCCTGAGATTATGGATCCGAGGGTTGATTTCGCGGAGGGAAGGTGTTAAACACCCTACACGACTACGGTACTCTGTAGAAACCTTTTACCTAATTTATCTTATGCTAAGTTATTTACTTATCTTAAAAATACTTGCCCAAATGTCTAAGTGAAAGAATGGAGGGAGAAGAAGTATGTTTTTGGTTATTTTTATTTGATTTGGAAGGATTAACTCCTTTGCCTACATACCCAAAAGAATGAGATCAAAATCAAGTAGTTCACTCTCAAAAATTATTTGGTGGGTTAGGTTAATTTTAAAGTTTTTGAAAATGGTTTTAAGAAGGGAAAAGAGGCCTCAAGACATAGAAGAAAAAAGAAGTGAGGTTGTTTGATTTTAATTAAAAGAAATCTAAGTCTAATATGAATATTAAAATTGCTTAAAATTTGATTAAGAAAATAAAAGGAAAACAAACTCTTGGGTTAAAATCCAAGGTTTCTTAAGAAAAATATTTTTTGAAGTTTTGCATATTTGATTTTTTTGGGAAAATGATTTTTTCTAAACTAACGGTAAAAACTACACGTTTCAACGTAACGGAAAAATAAAATCTGAAAGGAATTACCAAGGATGTTTTGATCATAAGTAAAATTCTGACCTAAATTACTAGTTGTTTACTTTTATGGCACTCAAATTAGTCAAGTTATTTAAACATAGTTTGTCCCTAATTCATTTGGTTCTCACTCCCGGTTTAACATAATGCGGTAAATAAATTTGTGGTGTCGGTGCATTTTTATTATATGAGTATTACATCAAGCCTAAATACATTCTATGGTCTCAAGAGAAATATAAATGACAAGAATAATAAAGTGCATAAATTAAATTACATAATTTCCTAAATACACACTAATGAAATGATGATAATAAAATAAATGACAAAAATTAAATATGCATGCAAAAATTAAACTAGAAATAAATGACAAATAAACTAAACATAAAATAAATTACAATTTAAAAAACAATTAAGAAAATGACAAAAAAGTAGTGGAAATGGAAAAATAAAACAAATATTAAGATATAGAAAGTTTTAAAAAAGAGAGCACATTTTTTTTAAAATAAAAAGAGACATTAAAAAAGAAAAATGGTGTAAAATATATTGAAAAAACTAAATAAAACAAAGGGGCTCAGGCATGATGAATCTAGACCATGAATAAGGAGGTCAAGATTCAATCACTGTATCATCTCATCACAGCCACTGGATCTGAGATCCAAGGGTTAGAAAAACACATAAAGTAAACACTAAAATAAAGTGACAGTAGAGCAGGGAGATCTGACGGTTTAAAATAACAGAACATGATGGACTACTAAAGGAAAGGGGTATGCAACCAACTCAGAGACATCACTGACCGTCAGATCTGAGATCTGACGGTCTAAGCTTGAGACCACATAGTGAAGAGATGGTCATGCACTCATAGGATTGGACAAAAAGAAAGTAGTATAAAAAGAAACTTCCCAACAAAAACGCATAAACCTCACACACTTCTCTCTAACCAACAGTCCGATCGGAGAAGAAGAAGAGTGGCGGCCGGAGAGCCGCCGCGCCGGATTTTTTTTTACGTTTTTATTTGAAAAAAATTATACCAGAAGCTTCCTCTTCTTCTCCTCTACTCAAATCCGTAACTAGTTTTCACAAATACACAATCAAAAAGCCTAGATCTAAACTTTTACTTTCAAAATTTCTTGAAATAAAATCTCACAAAACTCTAGATCTAAGCTTAAAGAATCAAAAAAAGAAGAACAAAAGTGTTACCAACTCGTTTTACCTTCACGTCGGTTCGGATCTCCTTGTGTGTAGTTGGAAAACTTGAATCCGGTTCGGTGTAGATTCAAATCCGGCTCGGTTTAGCTCCAAATCCGGTTTGGTTTTGGCTCCTAGTCCGTTCGCGTCCCTCTTCACATTCCGTTTTTGTTCATGTTGTTGTTGTGAGTCCGATTTGCTACTGTTCTTCGTCGGAATTGCGAAACAGTGACGTTGCGATATGATTTGTGATGTTGTTGGTTTTTATAGTTCGATTTGCTTCACTATGTTGGTGGAAAAAACGGATCCGAAAATGAATTACTAAAAAAAATGGTTTATGTGATTTTTTGGGTTTGAATGTTCATGAGATTTATGTGATGTTCATACTTTTTGTTGGTTTTTTGAGTATTTTGATCTGAAAAGTTGATGAGAGAGAAGATGATTGGTGTTTGTGTGACTGATTGGACAGATTTCTGACGCGTTTTCTCTCTCCTTTGAACAACGTCACAAATGACACTATTTATAGGTGGAAAACTAGGGTTTGAGACTGATACAGGACAAAGACCAAAATAACTTGTGCAAGAGGAAACAAACGGGGTATTTTAAAATACCTTTTTGGGCTAATTGATATTTCGATAAACGAATAATGCAGAAATGAGAAGAGTGTACCTATTTCATTTTTGGGAAGCAAACCAAAATAAGTTAGGCTTATTGCAAAATGAAATCTTATAGTAATCTGCAGAGAAATGAAATTCTAGTGATAAATGCAATAATAAAGATATGTAATAACAGCCTACTCATAAAACATAAACCAAAAGAAATGATACACCATTACAATTCTCTGAGATATATAACATTTTATTTTTATATGTAATTATCATGACATTATTTTCCAAGGTTACATACTCTGCATTGCATCTTAACAGCCATACAAATCACAATATTTCAGATGATAAATGGATTGGAGATGTTGAAGGAGAAGACAAAAAGGGTTTGGGTGGTATTTCCAGCATTTTAATGCTCCTTTCCAACATTTCCACCACTTTATTCATTGCTGGTCGATGTGAAGGGTCAGTTTGTATGCACCATAAACTCACCACTGACATTTTTCTGACCATTTCTTCATCAATTTCATTTTTAATACACTTGAGT
>Ga0315913_1005301_pt1 | contig 15664 bp, 9 predicted proteins | sample MpolsnodulesMG_FD_207736 | JGI IMG/M metagenome (GOLD analysis project Ga0315913, IMG submission 207736) | Medicago polymorpha root nodule microbial communities from Los Angeles, California, United States - small nodules | ecosystem: Host-associated > Plants > Roots > Nodule | place: USA... | reverse complement strand
GCATGTTGTGTGTATATTTTGTATAATAATTAGTAGTTTCTAGATCTTAATTACTTCAGGTGGACACTAACATGACTGATGTACTTAGTCAAGCTTGAAAGAATTTAGGAAAAAAATTGCAATAAGGAGTGCAAGGTCACCTTGCAAAGAATGATACTTAATTATCATAAATTAATTTTTATTTTTTGAGGGAGATCATAAATTAAATTTATCATTTGAATAAAGGATTAAGAGTTACGACAATGCTGCCAGCCACGTATCTTTTGCTACCTTTCTTTATCTCTATTCAACCCCTTCACTCATTTGTCATTTTCATATAAATAAATCATACTAAATACATAATTAATATCAATATGACCTTTTCTTCATTGAAGAAAACTCAACCCATTTCCAAACAACATTTTCAGGGCAGAGTGTTATTTTAGGTACTTTGTTCTGTTAATCCAAAAAAGTGATCCCGTTCCACTCAAGTAAGTATTTACAAATTGCACTTTATATTTAGGCTTAATTGCAATTTTTCCCCTATATTTTGCTAATTGTGCGATTTTACACCCCTCTTTTTTTTGAGCGATTTTGCACTCCATCTTTGTGTTCAATTGCACATTTTTCCCTTATCTTTTTGCTAATTGTGCGATTTTGCACCCCCTCTTCTTTTTTTTGAGCGATTTTGCACCCTATCTTTAGCCCTTTTCCTCTCTTTTAATGATGATTTTCAACAAAACACAATTGGCAAAAGATGGGGTGCAAAATCGCTCAAAAAAAAAAGAGGGTACAAAATCGCTCAAAAAAAAAAGAGGGTGCAAAATCGCACAATTAGCAAAAGATAGGGAGAAGTGCAATTAAGCCTTATATTTATTATGATTATGCTTACACAATTTCACTTTGAACTTCCTCTTCTATTAACATATATTTAATTTATTTATTTTTTGGGTAGAACTAGTGCTTAATTTCTTTTTATTGGTGTAGTTGATTTAAGCTTTAGATTTTGGCATTCATGTACAAACAATTTAAAACTATTCACCATATATATTATATCCGATTGCATGATCTTTTTTAAAATATTATAACAAAACGATAAAATATGATTAAATGCCTATGTAAAATATTGCTGGTTGCGTATTCTTTAATTTCTAAATTTTAGCCATAAAATAATTATTGAATATATCCAAGATATTCTTTTTTTAACAAAAGAACAAATTTTATTAATTAGAAGACAACAAATACAAGTGATATTTAACCCACCAATATGACAGGGTACAAGTAGTACTATTCTAGACGAACTTGTAATCTTGTTGGAGTTGGTGATAGGATCTAAAATCTATCACCAAGAAAACTATAAAAAAAAAAATTAAAAAAAAAAACAAAAAAACTAAGGTTATAAGCTAAATAAGGAGATTAAAATTGATAAAACTATCTAAAGCAAATAAAATAACTTTTTCATTCTTCTTTCTCCCTTCCCTAATGGAACAATACATAGTATTTTAAATAGATCATAACTATCCATATGGCATAATCTTGAGTATCCTAAGAAATTACTAGAAGCATAACACTTACAAATAACAATTAATATATACAAATACTGAAAAATGTGTTTAAACTAATAGTTTATTGACTCAACTAAATAACACTAAGTATTTAAACACTTGCAAATAACTACTTATACTTTATCACATTGCAGGTGAGTTTAGTACCACTTGTCTTTGTAGTCTTTTATATAATTTTTATTATAAATCACATATCATTTAATGAATAAATATAAAATATTGATTTTTGTTTGTAATTATAGTTATTAGATGATGTACTCAATAACATATTTAAACTAATAGGAGTTCATTGACCGTTTCCTATCACTTGGAGGGAGTTTTCTAGAAGGAAAAATATTTTAACATCCTTTATATATATTAGCATTATGCAGCCCACGAAAGGAAACACAAGACTGCAGCAAGATAAATCCCATATTGATGGCACAATCAAGGGAGGGCTGTTGGAGGATTAAAGAGTTGTAATTTAAGCAATTCTATTAAACTTTCTCATCTTTTTCTTTTATATAATCCTTTGTTGTCATATTTGAAATCAACTGCAGAAGAATTAATTAAGGAGAAACAAAAATGGATGGGAGTTTAAGTAGAAGTATAAGTAGGAGTTTAAGCAGGTCAAGTTGGAGAATGGAGGGAGTGTTTGCTAGTGGAAGATATTCAAGAAGGACTTCTAATCTTGATGAAGATGAAGAAGCTCTCAAATGGGCTGCCATAGAGAAATTGCCTACTTATGATAGGCTAAGAACAAGTATCCTTCAAACATATGCTGAAGAATATGGTGATCAAGATCATCCAAACAAAGTGCAACATAGGGAAGTTGATGTTAGGAAATTAGATGTCAATGAAAGGCAACAATTTATTGACAAAATCTTTAAGGTTGCTGAAGAAGATAATGAAAAGTATCTAAGCAAGTTCAGAAACAGAATTGATAAGTGAGTTTTCTTATGAACTTCTCATACATATATTGTTTAATTATTGCTTTGCTATCATTCAAAGTGTATATGATTCATAGTTTTTCTCAAAAAATTTAATATACGGAACATATCAATAATATTGATGGCCTTTTTTTTCGGGGTTCCTACTTATTTCTGACTTGCACAATTTACAATATGATCATGTAGATTTTTTAATGTATTTTTAGTTTGGATTTATGTCACAAGTTTAAATAAAAATAACAGAAATGAATGCTATTTTTTATACGCATTTGACTTTGCTGCCGGCAAGCTAAATGCCGTCCGGTTTTGGTATTGAAATATGGGAATGTTATCAACAACAGGCCTTAAGGCACTTGTTAAGAAGTTTAAAGAAGAAATTTTGTCTTGGAATTGATGTATTCAACCTATTAAAACTTTAAAAAATATTTTTTTTTACATAAAACTTTCTAATTATTTCTATTTTAGAATCCTTAACAAGTGCCCTCAAGACACTTGAAATAGTATATTACTAATTCCTTTGTCATCATTAATTCCTTTGCAAGCAAACATCAAAATAACAAATTAACATGATGGTGTTGGAAAAGTTAGCGGCATGACTCTTTCCCAAAAAAAGAATCTGAATTCAATTTTTAGAATCTTTTATTTGAGATTAGTCTAATTTGATAAGATTAATTAAAAAGTAGTTATTTCATAGTCAAGCCTAGGATTAGTCCAAAAGGCCTAAGCCAAATACTCTTACTAAATTAAATAACACTAGCTCATTTACTAAATTGTTTTTTATTTTTTATGTTATAAAATGTCTTAAATTCTAACTTATCATATCATAAGAGAAATAAGGAGTATTAATAAAAGATATACTTAGAGAAAAATATTACAAATATATCTTGTAATTTGAAATATGACTTATTTATTTAGATAAAAATTTTCGCTAAAGAAAACATATATATAGAGTCATTATAGTAATAAATAAAAGGGTTGGTTGATTTACATTTGGTTATTTTTAGTAGAGTTAAATTAGCAAGCTACTACATCTTAAGGGCAATTTCACAAAATTTTAGTTATAATTTACTAATTTACATCCACTAGAATTGAAAGGGTGTAAGTTAAATCATAATCCAATTTGTTGTGTTGACAAACCAATGCTCCCGTAAATGTGGTACCTAGTACCTACAGTCATAATTCTTAAACATTTTTGTACTGTAACATTTTGTTCCGCCACACACCCCCATACTTAAAGTAGAAAAATGATCACCCACTTGTTTATTAATTAAACTCAGATTAATTGTTCCTATTATAATTAATTATTGTAGGGTTGGCATCAAACTCCCAACAGTAGAGGTGAGGTTTGAAAATCTGAGTATTGAGGCTGATTGTTATGTTGGAAGCAGAGCTTTGCCAACCTTACCAAATGTTACATTGAATATGGTTGAATCTGCTCTCCGCATTTTTGGTATTAGTACTGCAAAGAGAACAAAACTCACAATTCTTAAAAATGTTTCTGGCATTATTAAACCTTCAAGGTAATCACTAAATATACTTATTAAAATATTGGACTTTTTTATATATAAATTTATTTATTATTCTTATATTTGGTTTGTTATTAGGATGACCCTTTTGCTAGGTCCTCCTTCTTCTGGGAAAACGACCCTATTACTAGCTTTGGCTGGAAAATTGGACACTGACTTGAGGGTAAGCTCCAAAGTCCATCCTTATTAAATCTTATTACATTCTTGACTAACTAATTAAACTACTATTAAAGTTTAGAAAAAACAATGACAACAATTATTTGATCAATATTTAATTTTATCACTTGGACTTCGACCTGCATTTTTTTTTTTTTTGAGAAGGACTTCAACCTACATTGTTGATGCATAAGTTTACTTACTACCTTTTCGTCCTTTCGACTACTTTTACATGTATTAAAAAAAATATTGATGGTATAATTAACATTTGCATTATATGTTTAAATATTATTAAATCATCCTTTGTTTATAGACGTACTTTCATCTCTCGAGATAATTTTTTTTAAGGAATCTATCGAGATAAATTATTAGCAATAATAAGAAGTGTATATATTTTTTCACAAAAATAAATATTTAGTGTAAGTTGAAGTATGACTTATATTTAGGGATAAATTTGGTTCCCAAATAGGACTTATATTTAAAGAATAGTAGTAGTAATTATAGGTTGTTGGGTTTTGATATTGAAACAGGTAGAGGGAGAAATCTCATACAATGGTTACAAACTTAATGAGTTTGTCCCTAGAAAGACTTCAGCATATATTAGCCAAAATGATGTACATTTGGGAGAAATGACTGTAAAAGAAACCATGGATTTCTCAGCTAGATGTCAAGGAGTTGGAACACGATATGGTATTAAATTTCATCAACAAAATTCCTTTGGTATTATGTTCAATTTTATAGTGTTAGGGCATATCAAATCAAGTAAATTTCAAAAGTAATATGAATTTTAAAAGTAAATTTTAATCAATAAAAAAAATGTTAGACCTATTGTCCGAGCTTGCTAGAAGGGAAAAGGATGCAGGGATATTTCCTGAGGCAGAACTAGACCTTTTCATGAAGGTATCTGATTAATTATGTAATCTCAAAGATTAAACATTAATCAATAATTACTATATCAAATTATGTTACTAATGTACATGGGATGATTTGTAGGCTACTGCAATGGAAGGAACAGAAAGCAGTCTCATTACTGACTATACTCTTAAAGTAAGTGATTTCTTTTCTCAACAATATTTATTTCAAGGTTAGAATAAAGAGAAGAAAATAATCAGATTACTAGATTCCAACGTTGTTCCCCACATGCAAAGTCCAAACCACGTTCTCAGGAGTGAGGACTATGCTATCTTATATTATAAAAAAATATAAAATCTAGTACTTTTTTCTATGGCAAAACAATTTAATTAAACTTAATCAAGAGAAAATTGTACAAGTCATAGGAGTGGTACCACTTGATCCAATGCAAACACTATAGATTACATATACGAGGGTTAAAGTGGACCCACCTGGAAAACCTCTTTGTTTCTATCTATGTGGATTACTATGCCAATAATACATTCTTAAAATGTTTAAGAGCAAGTTTGACTTTTAAACTATACAAGAGATTAAGAGGTTTTCCCAAAAACAACTTATTTTAATTATAAAAAAAACTCTTTAAAGATATTTTTTTTTAAGTAAAGAACCATATACTTGTTTTAATTAAAAAAAAAAAAAACTCTTATTAAATATAAGTTGAATTAAAGTGAAACATATCTGTTGATTAGAAAAAAAATGAAACCTATCTTGTAAACACTAATATTATTTAAAATGGCAGGCCTTATGATTTAATTATTATGTTATAAAAATTAAAGTTTTTTGTTTGTTGTGTTGAACAGATACTAGGGCTTGATATATGCAAAGATACCATTGTGGGTGATGAAATGCAGAGAGGCATATCTGGTGGCCAAAAAAAGCGTGTAACAACAGGTAAGAACAAATACAAAGTCAAAATTCTTTTTTCTTAAACCTTTTGGTTACATAGATTGAGAACAATGTTTTTGTCATTTTTAAGACTCACATTATCACCTCCTAACAAATAAACTCACATTATCATATAACTTTTTGTCACTACAAATAACGATCTACATCTATATATAATAAAATAAAGAGTCATAATGTCTTAAGATAATAAATTATACATTGAACATTAGAAGGGTTCAAATCCAGATTCAATTAAGATTGCAACAAACCAAGTTCAGCTGCCCACGTATTATTGTGTGAAATCATCTAAAGTCACATCACTGATAAATTTACTGAGTCAAAGTAAACTATAAATTGAATTGCAAGTAATAAGTTATTAGAGTTAAATATGTTTTAGTGTCTCCTTAAAAAATTCTATAATATGTTAGTCTTTGTTGTTAAGTTAACTCGTGTGTTTGTTTCAAATTTTTTAATAAATTTTGGCTGACATGTTTAGAACATTATAAAGTTATTGCCATAGAAAGAATTTTTTTTAACAACTGATAAAATTTTAAAGCGTAAAAAACTCAACAAATTAAAATAACAAAAATTATAAACTAGGAATTGAATTTTGAGTTCATTTTTTATAAAGAGTTCTATCGTAACACATAAAGAAGTGTATTTTATGAAGAGTAAAAGTGATTAAAACTGTGAAGATTTTTTTTTATAAAGACTAAAACATACTTTTGAAAATTGAATAACATGGGTTTGGATTTGCCACAGGTGAGATGATTGTTGGTCCTACAAAAACATTGTTCATGGATGAAATATCAACTGGTCTTGATAGTTCCACAACATATCAGATAGTGAAATGTTTGCAACAAGTTGTTCACCTCACTGAAGCAACAATCTTCATGTCTTTACTTCAACCTGCTCCTGAGACATTTGATCTCTTTGATGATATTATCTTAATATCAGAGGGTCAAATAGTATATCAAGGCTCACGTGACCATGTCCTTCAATTCTTTGAGTCATGTGGCTTTAAATGTCCTGAGAGAAAAGGAACTGCAGATTTCTTGCAAGAGGTATCATCATATATTACATCATCTTAACAAACCTTATCAGACACTATGAGGTGGAGAACTATGAAGCATTGACACATATACAAACACTAGACATGACACCAACACGTTAATATCATTAATAATTTGAAGAAAAAAAATCGTATAATTGAATGTAATCACATGTGTCGGTGTCGGACATTGACACATATCAGACACCAGACACAACTTCTATTAGAAGTGTCGATGCTACAAAGATGGAGAATTGTGGTGAACCCGCACCACAACTTCTCAAATGTACTTACAACATTTTACCAACTAAGTTGTAATTACATAATAGATATAAAAAAAATACTAATTAAAGGTGAACATTTAACTAAATTTAATTTACAAACCAAATGCAACTTATGTATACTACATCAACTATCAATAATATGTAACCATTAGATTACCTTTTTTTACAATAGCATTAGATTACTTGAAGTGTGCTAATTTTCAGATAATTTATTCATTGTGCAAAGAGCTTGTCCTTCAATTTTGTACACTATTCAATTTTGTACAGGTTACTTCTAGGAAAGATCAAGAACAATACTGGTCAAACCGAAACATACAATACCGTTATATAACAGTAACTGAATTTGCAAACAGATTCAAACATTTCCATGTTGGAACACAGCTTCAAAATGAACTATCTCTACCATTTGACAAGTCAACAGGACATAGAGCATCTCTTGTTTTCAAGAAATACACTGTCCCTAAAATGGGACTTCTCAAAGCATGTTGGGACAAAGAATTGCTTTTAATAAAGAGAAACTCTTTCATTTACATATTCAAGTCAGTTCAAATATGCATTATTGCTGTGATATGTGGAACAGTTTTTATAAGGACTAAAATGCATCAAAGGAATGAGGGTGATGCAGCTGTTTATATTGGTGCAATTTTGTTTACTATGATTATGAACATGTTCAATGGTTTTTCTGAGCTGCCACTCACAATTGCAAGGCTTCCTGTGTTCTACAAACATAGAGATCACCTTTTTCATCCTCCATGGACTTACACTCTCCCTAATTTTCTTTTAAGGATTCCTATTTCCATTTTTGAGGCTATTGTTTGGGTTCTTATTACATATTACACAATTGGATTTGCACCTGAAGCTAGCAGGTAAACTCAATCACCTTTAACTCATATGTATATTTTCCGAAACTCTACGATAGTATTGTGCTGAAGTTGTAGGGACTAATAGATATATTGATTGATTTGTAGGTTCTTCAAGCACTTGTTGTTGGTGTTTCTTGTTCAACAAATGGCAGCTGGGATGTTTAGGGTAATATCTGGAGTTTGTAGGACAATGATCATTGCCAACACTGGTGGATCACTCATGCTTCTTCTTGTTTTCTTACTTGGAGGTTTCATCCTGCCTAAACGTGAGTCACTGATCAAGCTCTAATTAAGGAACTAACCTATGTAATATGTTATGCTCACCAATATGATTAAGCTTTAATGTTAACAGGTGATGTTCCAAATTGGTGGGTGTGGGGCTATTGGGTTTCTCCACTGTCATATGCTTTCAATGCATTTTCTGTAAATGAAATGTTTGCTCCTAGGTGGAGCAAACCGGTAAGTACTATCATATTTCTCACCACCATATGAAAATCTTAAATTTTTGAGGGACTAATAATATATTAACCCAAACTTATATTTCTGACTTGATATTTTCATATTTTGCAGTCTTCAGATGGTGTTAACTCATTGGGTGTATCCACATTAAATAACTTTGATGTTTATTCTGAAGAAAATTGGTACTGGATAGGTGTAGCAGCTCTTCTTGGTTTCACTGTTTTCTATAATGTTCTATTCACACTTGCACTTATGTACCTAAACCGTAAGACCTCACATTTTGTTCAATATGTTAAGTACATTAATTTTTTCCACTTTTTGTTTAGTGTCGACATAAGATTTTGATTTGCTTTGTTTTGTTTGGTTCCCTAGCTGTTGGAAAGAAACAAGCAATTATATCAGAAGAAGAAGCAAGTGAAATGGAAACTGGAGGAGATTCCAAGGAGGAACCTAGACTTGCAAGGAAAGAGTCCAACAAAGGGAATAACACAAGTAAATATAAAACTAAACAACTTCAACTATGGTTTAATGTTTAGCTAGAATTATATTTTTTTCGTTTGCTTGGTACGGCTCATAGTTTACCGATAAGTAGGCAGGTCGCTCGAGCAGAGTGAGTATTTAAAAACAAGTTGTACTTTGTAAAACCTAAGCATTGAATAATAGAACCGTATTGCAGCTGCACTGCAGTCGAAGGCGTAGCTTGGCCAAATCCCGTGATCAAATATCATGTGTTCCTGTTTGCGTTTTTCCTAAGCTATTTTTTTTACCTTTGAACCATGGTTGTTCTTCTATCATTTTTGTTGAGATGTGGAATGATGCTAATAAAGCTTCCTTTTAAAATGATTCATTTCAGGAGAAGTAGCAATGCAGAGATTGGGTAGTAGAGGTAATCCAAGTCCAACACTTGAGTCAGCCACTGGAGTTGCTCCAAAGAGAGGAATGGTTCTTCCTTTTCAACCACTAGCAATGTCTTTTGATAGTGTTAATTACTATGTGGACATGCCAGCTGTAAGAACATCATCCTCATAGCCTTTTTCCATAAGAATTTTCAATATAAATCATCAATGGCACCTATGAAGTTTTAATTTGAAATTTGAATAGGAAATGAAAGAGCAAGGAGTAACAGATAATAGGCTACAATTGCTTAGAGAAGTAACTGGTGCATTTAGACCTGGAGTTCTAACTGCTTTGATGGGAGTTAGTGGAGCTGGAAAAACAACTTTAATGGATGTTTTAGCTGGAAGGAAGACAGGTGGTTACATTGAAGGAGATGTTAGAATCTCTGGCTTCCCTAAGAATCAAGAAACCTTTGCAAGAATTTCTGGATACTGCGAACAAACTGACATCCATTCACCACAAGTTACTGTCAGAGAATCTGTAATTTACTCGGCTTTCCTTAGATTACCTAGAGAAGTCAGTAATGAGGAAAAAATGGTAAGTACTCGGAAATCAGCATATTATATTTTATATGCTCCAAATCAATGTTTTAAAAGCAGTTGTGTTCGCAATTCTAGATATTGCAATGAATCATCGTCAAATACAATTAAAGTAGCGATCCTTTATATTGCAAAGAATCACAGTCTAATGCAACCGATGTGGTTGGATTGCATGTGTGATGGTGACATCAAAAACCATGATATAACAGTCCAGATTATAGTCGCAGGCCTTTATTTTATGATACATAAAGTAGTTGAACTTAGATGTTTTTTATCTTTACAGAAATTTGTGGATGAAGTAATGGATTTGGTGGAGCTGGATAATCTTAGCGATGCCATAGTTGGACTTCCAGGTGTTACAGGGTTGTCAACCGAACAGCGAAAAAGGCTAACAATAGCGGTTGAGCTTATTGCTAATCCTTCAATCATTTTCATGGATGAACCAACTTCAGGTCTTGATGCAAGAGCTGCAGCAATTGTTATGAGGACAGTGAGAAACACTGTTGACACTGGAAGAACAGTTGTCTGCACAATTCACCAGCCTAGTATTGATATCTTTGAAGCCTTTGACGAGGTGCAAATAATCTCTTGATCTATATATGTGTCACATGCTTCTACTTTCACCTTGTTTCGATATACAACTTAATTAAGCACTTATAGCATAAGCATCTATCATATAAGTGCTTATGTATAAGCTATTTTTAAAACAAAAGATAATATAAAGTCAAATTGTTTCCGTAAGCCATTGTGAAGAACTAGTGGAAATAAGGTGAAAACAACTTATGGACATGTCATAAGTTGTTTTCATAAGCACTTTCAAATAGTGTTACAAGTGTTTATGTGAGTAAATAAGTTCAAATAATTCAATCCTAACAAGCCCTTTATCTTCATGACCTTGTAGTAATTAAATATTGTTTTGTGCATCAGCTCCTTTTGATGAAGAGAGGAGGGCAAGTGATCTACTCAGGACCATTAGGAAGGAATTCACACAAGATTATAGAATATTTTGAGGTATTAAAAGTTTGCAACAATTTGATTATATCCTTTTGATCAAGTATTGTAACATAAATTAAACATCTAATTCCTTGGTCATAGGCAATTCCAGGAGTCCCTAAAATTAAGGAGAAGTATAATCCAGCAACATGGATGTTAGAAGTAAGCTCAATAGCAGCTGAAGCTAGGCTTGGAATGGACTTTGCTGAATACTACAAAACATCAACATTGCATCAGTAAGTCAACAAAACAACTAGGACACCCTTGTTTTCTATTTGAGTTGCATGCATTTGATAGGTTTAGCTAACATACAAATTTATGAGCAAAGAAATGATATTTCAATGTCATATACATACGGCGTTGAAATAACACAACTATTATGAGTAGGAGAAACAAAGCTCTTGTGAGTGAGTTAAGTACACCACCACCAGGAGCAAAAGATGTATATTTCAGCACTCAGTTTTCTCAATCAACTTTTGGACAATTTAAATCATGTCTATGGAAGCAGTGGTTGACTTATTGGAGGAGTCCAGATTACAACCTTGTCAGATATTTCTTCACCTTAACAGCAGCTCTCATGGTAGGGACAGTGTTTTGGAAAGCCGGCGAGAAAAGGTTTGGACTAGTTTCCTATATATAAATGAAATATAATTTCATCTTCAACCATTTAGTTTGATTTTGATTTTCCTACAGGGGTAGCACAGCTGACTTGAACATGATCATAGGAGCATTATATGGTTCTATATTTTTTGTTGGTGTCAACAATTGCCAAACGGTTCAACCGGTTGTATCCGTTGAAAGAACTGTATTCTATCGAGAACGAGCTGCTGGAATGTATTCTGCTTTACCTTACGCCCTTGCTCAGGTCAGAGGATGAGTTAACGTAAAAAAGTTTAGAAGTTTAAAAATAGATTTTAAGGGACCGTTTGATTTGCAAAAGAGTAATTACTGGATAGAACAGTACCATGGTCACCTTTTAAATCAAACATGACACGTCTTTTGTCTTGTTGAATGCCTTGTTATTTTGCAAATCAAAGGGATCCCAAGTTTTCGCAAACACTTACTAAAACATAAAAGTTGTAATAAAATTTCAATGATTGTAAGCCTTTTAATCAAAATTTGGTACATGTTGTTTATTATTATGTTGACATATATAGTGGTTTCATATGCAGGTTATTTGTGAAATACCATATGTTTTTGGTCAAACTATATTTTTCTCAGTCATAGTGTATCCTATGGTGAGCTTTGAATGGAAAGTGGAGAAGGTGTGTTGGTTCTTCTTTGTGAGCTTCTTCTCTTTCTTGTACTTCACATATTATGGGATGATGACGGTTTCCATTACACCAAACCACCAAGTAGCAGCAATCTTTGGAGCAGCATTCTATGGACTATTCAATCTCTTTTCTGGTTTCTTTATCCCAAGACCAGTAAGTACCAAAAGTACTTTTTTTTTTTTTTTATTTTAATAATTACTCTTGTTATTTTTGCTGACAAAATTCTTCTACAAAAATTTGGCATTTCAGAAAATTCCTAAATGGTGGGTTTGGTATTATTGGATTTGTCCAGTAGCATGGACGGTTTATGGATTAATTGTGTCACAATATAGAGATGTGACCGTAGGCATAACTGTGCCTGGGGAGACTAATAAAACTGCAATCAATAAGTATATTGAAGACTATTATGGATTCGATCCTGATTTCATGGGACCAGTTGCTGCGGTTTTGGTTTCTTTCGCTATATTTTTTGCCTTTATATTTGCCTTCTGCATCAAGGCATTGAACTTCCAAACCAGATGAAAAGAAAAAGTCAAATTCTTGAAGTGCCTTATGTATGTGTGTATACATATCAGTTATAGGCAAATATGATAGCAAACTTTGCTAAAAATTAATTTTTGAGGGTCATTTGGTACATGTAAGTTGTGTTGATCATGTAATTTTATATTTTTGCTTGCTTCCATACACAGAAGAAATATTTCACTTTATTATGTCGTGTTTTACAACAAACCATTGTCAACACTTTGTAGTAATTTGGGGAGAGATTTAGATATTCAATTTTAAACTTATGTCCATAGGAAGAATATTTGTAAAATATGTTAGCATCTTAAATAGATAGATCTTTGTGTTTTTATAGTTCTCGGTCGTAATTTTGTCAAACATTATACTGGTACTCTGAAATTTCAATAAAATAATAGTATCATCATGATTTTAACAAATTCACCGTCAATTCAAACATGTGCTGCTAAAAATAGTGTTTGGCATATTTTGTTTGTTGCCCATTTAGACAATATATGGTCGATGAAAAATGTTGTGTTCTCTTTGGTATGCACTAAGTAGTGTGCTTGATAAAAGAAATTCAAAGCATGGTTGAAGAAATTCACTCTAACAATCTAGAATTAGAGTTAGTCTGCAAGAATTCCTCGTCTATTAGATTTTTACTAAACAATCTTTTTAGTGTTAACCCATTGCAAGAGAATCCAATTGTCGTTTTCTATGGGATTTTGCAGCAAAATTGGGGCCTTGTTATTCCCTACATGCAGAGTTTTGGACAATTATTTGGGGTTTGCAGGGTGATTAGAATAAAGGGCCTTCCATTGGGGATTGAAAAGTTAATTCCCTTGAGTTATTCTCTTTAGCTTGACAATCATCACCAAGAAACAACATCCAAGTTTCTTGTTTATGATCTTCTCTTTTGATCAAGTAGTGGTTTCTTCTTTTTCTCATTCCTGGTCTACAAAAAAAAGGACAATACTTGCAATCTCTTGAATGATTTCTTTATGTTGTGGAATTGGAAACTTGTTCTCCAAGGCAATCAGAGAATCTTGACGCTCTCTTAATTATGTTCATTGAACATTCCAGTGCTTTCTAGACCATCCTCTCCTTCATTTGAAGAAGCTGAGTTTGGACTTGAGTTAGGATTTGACAAAATATTTGGTTTTGGAAGATTTCTATGTAGCATGAACAAGTTATCATCATAGCAATCATTAGTACTTTAGTGTATAATAACTCAAATTCTTTTTGTATTTTTTTCATGTTCATAGATTATAGGCCAATTTAGGTGGGTTTCTTGGATATTATACTTCTTTTCAAGTGGGGAAAATAAAGTTGGTGATGAAGGGGATGATGATGCAAAAAACAAATCTTATTTGTCAAGAATGGAAGGGTGTATGTGTACTCAGTTGCATATTGAGTTCCATTTCTTGCAAAAAACAAAAATTGTAATAAGTTTTGGAGATATTTTTTTTGTCTATTAAATTAAACTTATTTTCTGAAAATTACTTTTTCCAATTCTATTTATAGCACTTCTTTCTTAGTATATTCTCTTTTCTTTATTTTTTTGAGAGGTTCTTCAAAATTCCCTTTTTCGACACAAAGTTTTATTTTTAGATTCAATACCATGAGTTTTATTAATTTTTTTGGTAGTAGAACTAATTTAATTTTTTCTAACTATACTGTTACCGAGAGAGGGTGTGCATTTGAATTAGTGGAAGCGTGCCTCATGGCCAACCAAAAGTGACGTTATTTTCAAGGACGCTGCGACTTGACAACGTGGTTTATCTCTACCCTCTACTTCAATTTTTAACCATTTTCTCCATTTGTGGGCCAAAATACTTTATTAAAGATAAACTGCACTTTTTTAAGTCATTTTTGTGTGGTGATAAAGAGTGGTTTGTTTCAAGTGTACTAGTGTAGGACTCATGTTCTTGTTTGTTTTTTCCGGGAAAGTGTAGGTATGGTATTATGTATATGGATAGATGATGTGGGTTTCTACGATTATTATGGTTAAACAAATTCTTATACATAAAGGTTATTAGGAATGACATTGATCAATTCATTCGCTACTAAATTATTTAATAGAAAAATCACATTTTAAGTTAAAATGGAAAATAATATTATAATTTTTTTTTCTTAATAGAGGTACCCTTCACGTGATATACTTATCTATGTTTTGAAAGAAAAATATTTAGTTGAGCACAATTTTAAATCAAAAGTCTTTGGACACATATATAAATAATTTAATCAAATCACCTAATATGATATCTCTTTTAAATTTTATGATTCATGTTTGCCCAAATAAAATTTATTTTGGGTTATGTTTAGAATATATTTTTCAATAAAATGAGAAATCACTTTTCTTTTAGTAGATTCATTAAAAAAAATGATTTCGAAAAATTCGAGTCAAGTGTCCGGTTTTAGTTAAGGACTAATTCATTGTCATGTTTTATCTCCGAGAATTAAAAGGTTAAGACAAAAAAAAGTTACAAAAATACATGCATATGTTCGATTCGATCATCTCTCATCAAATGTAGAATTATTTTACTCACCGCCTCATTTTTAATATTATTGAATTTGGTATAGATGATAGATGATTTGATAACAAGTAATTCAATAAATCATGGAGGAACATCTGATACCATCTTAAAATTTATGATTAATTTATCCTTACAAAATCAATTTATAAGATGAAGAAGGTCTCTCTTTATAAACTATTTAGTATTTACCAAAAATCATAATTATTTCACGTGAGACTTGAGTTTTTTATTTTTCAGTAGTCTCGTTTACATCTGATCAGTATTCCAGCATGTCTTTTCCTTTGGGCAAACTGTTTGGTAGGACACACAATCAAATG